>ERZ773217.72-NODE-72-length-86560-cov-5.628461_pt1 | contig 86560 bp, 81 predicted proteins | sample MGYA00580995_ERZ773217 | MGnify/ENA primary metagenome ERZ773217 (study PRJEB29015, sample SAMEA2737772) | human gut metagenome | biome: human gut; feature: human-associated habitat; material: faeces | place: China | collected 2012 ...
GATTGCAACAACCGTAAAAAATGTTGCAACCAACACCGTCACGCTCGACGCCAAACCGTCCAATCCGTCTGTAAAATTCACCCCGTTTACCGTTCCGATAACAACGATAAATAAAAGCGGAATGGCTAGCCAGCCGATATCCCACGTCTTACCGTTTGTAAATGGAATAACCATATCCAAAGACACATCGGTAAAATTCACCATGTAGTAGGCAAATACAGCCGTCACGAGAATCTGTAATGCCATTTTCTGTTTCGGGAAAAGTCCGTCAGAACGTTTCATTACAACTTTCAGATAATCATCAAGAAATCCAATCAATCCAAATCCAAGTGTCACAAACAAAATCGGAATAATCTTCGGATAGTCCCCGATATAAAAAACAGATGTAATTGCCACACTGACTAAAATAATCACTCCACCCATTGTAGGTGTACCTGCTTTTTTCAAATGTGACTGTACTCCGTCCACACGTTCCGTCTGCCCCATTTTCAGTTTTCTTAAAAACGGTATAACAACCGGTCCTAACAACACACTTAATCCGAATGCCACAAGCACCGGTATCACAATATTATACTCCATATCGCACCTCTTTATCTCTTTTGTTTTTTCATCTCATTAGTATACTCTAGTTTACTGTTTTTTTCAATTCCCAGATAAGGCAGAATATTGGAAAATATGTCTTTCACCACCGGCGCGGCGATTGTTCCTCCATAGTAAATTCCTTTTGGATTGTGGATAACTACCAGCGCAACCACTTTCGGATTATCTGCCGGTGCAAAACCGATAAAGGAAGAGATATACTTATTCGCACTTCTCGGCAGCGTCTGTGACGTAGCTGTTTTTCCTCCAATCTTATATCCGGGTATATATGCATTCTTTCCTGAACCTTGGGCGACTACGCTTTCCAATATCGTACGCATTTTCTCCGAAGTCCCCTCCGATATTCCATTTCGTTTCGTCTTATATTGAAATCTTTCCACTTCTTTTCCTTCTCTGTCCGTCACACAGACTGCAAAATGCGGAGTAACTCTTTTTCCTCCGTTGATAATGGAACTGACCGTCGTCGCAAGCTGAATCGGGGTAATCTGAAACGACTGTCCAAAAGACATTGTGGCAAGTTCCACCGGACCTATGTTGGACTTTTTGTGCATGATTGTCCCCGCCTCACCCGGAAGGTCAACTCCCGTTTTATCCATAAGTCCAATTTTATAAAAGCCATCATAAAACCGGTCTGCACCGAGCCGCAAACCTATGTCAATAAATACAGGGTTACAGGAATTTTGTACTCCCTGCACAAATGTCTCTGAACCATGCCCTCCCGCTTTGTGACAGCGTATCCTTCTATTTTCAACCACTCTATAGCCCGGGCAGCTAAATCTGTCCGATTCTTTGACAACGCCCTCCTCCAAACAAAGCGCTGATGTAATAATTTTGAAAGTGGATCCCGGCTCATATGTGTCATTAATACAGCCGTTTCTCCACATTTGATTTAATAATTCCTGTTTTTTCTCATCAGAAATTTCTGCATTTTCATTCCCGGAAAGTGTAAACGGCTCATTCAAATCAAATTCCGGCACATTTACCATAGACAGTATTTCCCCATTTTGAGCATTCATAACTAAAACAGACACTTTATCCGCCTGTTTTTCTTTCATCACCTTTTCCGCAGCCTGCTGAGCATATTTCTGTATGTTATAATCCATGCTGATATGTAATGTATTGCCCGGAATTGCTTCCATTCTGTCTTCCGCAATTCCCTCAAGTTCCACACCTCTCGCATCAGTCGTCGTCAAAATCCTTCCGTTTTTCCCTTTTAAATATTCTTCATATTTGACTTCCAGACCAATAATTCCCTGATTATCCCCTCCTGTAAATCCAAGCACCTTTGACGCTACATTTCCAAAAGGATAATACCGTTTAAAATCTTCGTCCACTTTTACCCCCGGAAGTTCATACTCTCTAATCTTATCCCCCGTCTTTTTATCTACATTTGTTTTTATCCTCTCCATTGAAGAAACTTTTTCCACCTTCTCTCTAACCAAGGTTTCCCCTATTCCCAGTTCATCACTTAAAATGCGGATAACCTTTTCTTTATCTTTTATCTGGCTGTGGATAACCGAAATCGTACATACGGTTTTGTTTGTCGCAAGCACCTTCCCTTTTGCATCTATAATTTCTCCTCTGGCCGCTTTTATTTCCCTCTCTCTTTCGTGAAGTGCCTCCGCCCTCTTCTGATAATAAGGCGCATCAACTATCATCAAATACACCAATCTGCCGATCAGCAGAGTTATCACAGAAACAGCACACAAAAACACAACAAAAATTTTCTTTTTATTATAAGTCTTATTTCGCACAAAAACCTCACAAAGATTTATTACTATAGGGTATTAAATCTATTGTGAGGTTATTCTTCTAATTTGTTGCCGTCTTTGTAATCTTCATATACGGAAATGCTTCCGCCATAATTTTCTGCGCCAGTTTTATGGCATAACTGCTGTTTGCCTGATTTTCCACATTTGGTTCATCAATTACGACATAAAGCATAATCTCCGGGTTTTCCTGCGGGGCATACCCAATGAAAGAAATCAGGTTCTTTCCATGATTACGAGGATATTTTTCAGCAGTTCCCGTTTTACCTCCGATAGCGTAACCCGGCACTTGTGCCGCTTTCGCCGTTCCTTCCGTTACGGTAGATTCCATGTAAGTACGAAGCAGCTTACTTGTTTCTTCTGAGATTGTTTTTTTCGTCAGAACAGGAGTTTTATTTTCTATAACATTTCCGTCTGCATCACGAATCTGTTTTACGACATGAGGTTCATAATAATTTCCTCCGTTAATCAGAGAATTGAATCCCGCTGCCAACTGCAACATTGTCACATTAAAGTTCTGCCCAAAAGCATTTGTCGCCAAGTCAGCATTTCCCATTTTATCCGGAGCAAAAAGAAGCTTGTCTGTGGACGCCTCCCCCGGTAAATCAATCCCCGTATATTCTCCAAATCCAAAAATATGCTGATATTTTGAGAATTCTTCCGGACCGATTGCCGCACCCACATGCATCAACGCCACATTACACGAGTTGGCAATCGCCTGTTTTAAAGTCTGTGTTCCGTGTCCGTCTTTTTTATTACATTTAATCCTCCATTTTCCAACGTCCAAATATCCCGGACACACATATGTCTCACTTCCTTTGAGCGTTCCGTTTTCCAATCCCGCCGCAATCGTAAACGGTTTCATTGTAGAACCCGGTTCATATGTATCACTCACACAAAAGTTTCTCCACAATTTATTTAACTCTTTAACCTTATCCTCCTCACTCATGTTTTTCAACTGTTCTTCCGAGAACAAACCACTCAAATCCCTCGGGTTATTCAGGTCAAAATTGGGATAGGACGCCATCGCAAGAACTTCTCCCGTTCCGGGACGCATGGCAATAACCGCCGTGTTTTTACTTCCAAGCCCTGTTTTATTCGGTCCGTTTTTATGTTCCTCATTAAATTCACGAATATGTTTTTCAATAATGCTCTGTAAATTCAAGTCAATGGAGGTCACCAGACTTTTTCCGTCCGTCGCCTCTTTTACAATCTTCTCCACAGAGGAGGTCTCTCCAAAATAACCGTATTCTCTTCCGTCCGTTCCATTCAAAATATCATTATAAGAAGCCTCAAGACCGCCATTTCCCACATTTCCCGATGCGGTAAATCCTATCAGATCACTTGCAAGTGTATTATACGGATAGGTTCTGACATAATCTTCTTCCAACCATACTCCTTTTAAATTTCCATAGTTTTTTGTATCCTTTTTAAGTTTTTCAAACGCCTGATATTGTTTATAGGATACTCCCTTTTTCAAAACGTTATAACGGCTTTCAGACTTCTCCTCCAAAACGGTATAAACCGTTTTTTTATCAATTTCAAAGCATGTTTCCAACGCTTCCACCGTCTGCTCTTTCGACTTCGCCAGTTCTTCCTCTTTTCCTGACAATAACACTTTTGCATCTAAAATCACATTATAAACACGCTCGCTTGTCGCCAGTTTTGTTCCATTCGCATCGAGTATATCTCCTCTCTTAAAAGGAATTACCCTGCTGTTATTTTGCTGCTGATCCAAGACCGCTTTTTTGTAATCTTCTCCTTTTGTCGCAACAATCTTTATCGCTTTTCCCAAGAATAAAACAAAAGCCAGTATCGTAAACATAAATACCAATACCAGCTTTTTCTGCATTCTCTTAGGAAATTTTTGGCGGATAAACTTTAGACCGCCTCTTTTTTTCCTATTTTTTGTCATCGATTCACCTTCCATTTGTCTCACTATTTCTTAGGAATGTCTTTATACTGTTTTACGTCACTTTCTTTCGGATTGTCATATGTAATTATCTGATTATCCTCTGCGTGAACCATACCCAATTCCTCCGTTGCCTTCCTGCGGACTTCTTCCAAATTCACAGAATCCAACGCGCTGTTAAATCTCGTTGTATTAACCTCCTTTTTCTCTGCCAGTTCTCGCTGAAGAGAAGTTATGTTCTGCGAACGGTTCGTAATTTCCGCCTGCAACTGTAAGTATTGTAAACAAACCACAAACGCAATTACAACTGCAATCGACAAAAACACTACATATCCTTTATTCATATGCAGTGCATTTTTTCTGTTCTTACGAATCTGTCTGCTTACCTTCTTCTGTTCCGATCTGTGTGTCTCCTCATGTCTTTTCGGAACAATATCAGGTTTGCGAACAGTATTTCCATAATCATAATATGTATAAGTTTGTCTGCGATAAGCAGGTCTTCTGTTTGTCTCCATCTGCTTATGCTCCCTTCTGCTCCAATTATTTATCTCCCGTTATCAAACTAACACCGCTCAAAAATACGAAGTTTTGCACTTTTTGAGCGACTATTGTATTCCAACTCTTCTGCGCTTGGCAGAATTGGTTTTCTTGTAATCACTTTCCCCTTCGATTCATTCCCACAAACACATACAGGGAAATGACTTGGACATGTACACGGATTTTCGTTTCTTCTGAAAATACTCTTTACAATTCTGTCCTCCAAAGAATGAAATGTAATGATACATATTCTCCCGTTTTCATTTAACATATCAATCATTTCATCTAAACTATCTCTAAGTACGTCTAATTCCCTATTCAATTCAATACGAATTGCCTGAAATGTTCTCTTGGCAGGGTGTCCCCCGTTCTTTTGAAATTTCATCGGAATGGCACGTTTAATTATCTCTATTAATTGTCCGGTAGTTTCAATGGAACCTTTCTCGCGGTCCAAAACAATATGCTTTGCAATATTCTTCGCAAACTTGTCTTCTCCATAATCTCGAATAATGCGATAAAGTTCCATCTCACTATACGTATTGACGATGTCTTTGGCCGTCATCTCCTGACGTCTGTCCATTCTCATATCCAAAGGTACATCTACACGATAGGAAAAACCTCTCTCTGCTGTATCTAACTGGTAAGATGATACACCCAAATCGAGTACAATCCCATCGACTTTGTCAATTCCAAGTTTCTGAAGCTGTAACTTCATATCACAATAGTTGCTTCTGACTATTGTAACTCTCTCCCCGAAGTCACGTAATCGGATTCCCGCAGCCTCAATTGCCGCCTCGTCCTGATCTATTCCTATGAAACTCCCCTTGTCACTTAACTGCTTACACACTTCAAAAGCGTGTCCGCCTCCACCAAGTGTTCCATCTACGTAAATGCCGTCCGGTTTAATGTTCAGACCATTTACTGTCTCTTCCAATAATACGGATTTGTGTTCAAATGTCATGTTTACCTCCATATCAGATTAAATGCCCAGTCCCAACTCTTCCATGTGACTTGCAATATCGTCCATGTTGTCTTCGATTACTGTATTATTTTCTTCCCATTTTGCCTTATCCCAAATTTCCACACGGTCCAACACTCCCACAAGAACCACTTCTTTTTCTAAATGGGCAAAATTACGAAGTGCAGAAGAGATTAACACTCTGCCCTGTTTATCAAGGCCGCCATCTACCGCACTTCCCAAAAAGAAACGGGTAAATATTCTGGCGTCTTTATTTGTCAGCGGTAAGGTTCTTAGTTTTTCTTCAAAAGTTTTCCATTCATTGTCAGGATACAGAAATAAGCAGCCATCTAATCCTTTTGTAATTACAAAATTTTCTCCAAGATTCTCACGAAATTTGGAGGGAATAATCAACCTGCCTTTTGCATCTATACTATGATTAAATTCTCCTGTCAACATATGGAACACCTTCTTTCAAATGGGCCTGCCACTTATGTCCCATTTCGCACCACTATTCACCACTTTCTACCACTTGGATTCATTGTAAACCACTTTTCCCCTCATTTCAAGAGTTTTTTAGCATTTTTAACTAACAAAAAAATATATCCCCACAAATGTGGAGATATATCTTCCTTCTCATACCATATTATTCTGCTAAACCTGTAAGATATTCAGCGATTGAAGTATAATCAACTTCTGTCTTTTCCACCGGCTGACTATCTACATAAGAATTGTATCCCGAATATCCAACCCATGATAAAACTGCTACTACAACAACTGCTGTCACTGTGTTTCTGAAAATTTTCATTCTCTTTTCTTTCTTCATGATTGCTTTTCGGTTCGCTTTTTGTTCTTTATAACGATTTACTTTCTCTTGACTCATCTTCAAAACTCCTTTGCAATTCAACTATAAATAGTCTATCACAAAATGTAAAATTATACAACTACTATGCAAGGTGACTTTTTGCTTGTTTTTATAGCCTTTTTCCTATGTATTTAAGACATTTACTTCCTTATTTTTATATCATTTTTACAGATTACATTTATTTTAGTATCATTCTAGTATCATTTTGCCTGTTCTGACCTGAGTCGGCAAAACACCGAGTCAGTTTGTCATCTTCTTCTCTTTCTATCCGTTTAAGCGCCACTTGTTCGACTTCACTCGTCCACGTTCTATTGAACCTCTCCACGCCTACATGATGTATCGGAGCAGCAGAAAGATACTCTTCATAATATGCTTTGAACGTCCTGCATCTGCTCGGTATTTTAAGCGTCCTTATGGCTTTTTCTTCGGCTTGTCTGACGGTCCCTATTGACAGCCCTAACACTTCCCCGACTTCCTGCAAGGTTTTTCTATTGGCGTAGCGTTCCCGTATAACCTGCGTTTGATTTGGTGGTAATTTATCAACTGCAATCCACAATTCTCTTTTCATGGCAGCAGTGTCAAGCCTTTTTATAGCGTCTTCTTCCATACGGCTACCGTCTGACACCGTATCCACTAGAGAACTTTCCCCCTCTTCGCTCAAAGGTTCGTCAAGGCTTTGTATTTGCCCCATTCTGACGTTTTTCTTTATACTCTCAAGTTTCCCCTCACTTACGCCGAGAAACTCCCTCATTTCCCTATCAGACGGTTCACAGCCGTAATACTTGCGGTATTCGTTCGCTATCTTCTTATACTTTAAAATTTCGCCCCTAGCCCCTACCGGAATACGCACAACACTCCCACAGTTGTCAATATACCTCTGCATAGCCTGTTTTATCCAAAAGGCTGCATAATTGATAAAAGCCACGCCCATATCTGCATCGTAATGTTCTATTGCCTTACATAGCCCGAAATACGCCTCCTGCTTTAAGTCTTCAACCTCCGCATAGTTGGAATACTTCACAGCCATTTGATGAACAAAGCCTTTGTTCTGCTGCCATAATGCAAGCATATTCTCAGCGGTATCTATGCCGGCTTTAATGCGGGCAACTAGTTGTTCGTTTTCCATGTTTACCACCTCATTATTTTAGAACCCTTAGTATTTCTTAACACTTCCATACACAGAAACGCCCCAAACAATCCACCGGAAAGTCTGAGGCGTTCTTATACTTCTATTCTCCTAATCCCATAGCAGCACGCATTTGCATGTTAACAATATCCTGATAATCTGCTCCCAAATCTTTCTCGGCATCTGTCAACTCTTCTCCGCACATCTTCGCAATCTTGAGAAGGTCATCTTTGAAAGTTGGAATCATCAATACGCTTTTCGGAAAATTGACATCTAATTCAATCAATCTTTCCTGTAATCTTTCCGCCTCAACCTCTGTATTGAATACGCGTTCTGTCAGCGTGGTCTTGTTTGTTCCTTTCGCCACTTCTGAAAGTGCAATCAGTGCCTGTCTGTTTCCTAAAAACTTCCCAGCAATCCCTAAAACTGTTTCAAGTGGCAACGGTCTATCTGTAGCAGATAACAAGGTAATGCAGGAGGCAAATTCCGGTTCTGAAAAATCATAGATATTGTCATTTTCCCGCATAACCTCTATTAATTTTTCAAAATGTTCCTGCAAGGCATCAAATTTATTCCTACAGTTTGCACCAAACCTTTCTCTGATTTTGGCAATCTGTTCATCTTTATACTCCCTTGAAAGCATTGCATTCCCTTCAACTGTTGCTACTTCCTTTCGGTTGCCTGTGTATAACTCTATAAGTCCTTTCAAGTCTTTCATCATCTCAGCGATATACTGATGTACTGGTTTTGTATCAATTTTACTCATGTTCATTCTCCTTTTTATTCTTTCAATTTATCCGCTGCTACGAACATATCACCATCCATATGCAGCACATAGTCAGCGATGCCGAAACCATTATCGTTTGCTATCCACCCTCTACACTCTTCATATAACCGTTTGGCGAGATTTCTCTTCTCTTCATCACTCATAAAACGACAAATCAACATATTTTTGAGTACGTCCGCTGGAGTTTCTCCTTCTGACTTTCCTTTCTTCCGAGCATATCCAATTAACATTCTTTCCATTGACCTGTTGCCCTCATATTTATCCTGCAATACGTCAAATTCTTCCTGATTTAAGGTATATAAATCGCTCTCAAGTAAAACTATATCAGCCTTATCAATATCAGCCCCAGTAATTGATTTAGCCTTTTTATCAAGTCTTTCAAGATAACCGTCATATACTTCCTCTAATTCATCAAACGCCTGACTTTTAGAATCACTAATCTTCTTCATCAGTTTTTTTGCCTGTTCCTGCTGATAGTTATTTGTAGACCCGCTGTATTGCTCCTCATACTTTTCTATTAGCGGTTGTGTTCTGTCAACATAATTAACCAATACTTTATTTAGGTGTTTTCTGTACTTACTCTGTGCCATTTTTTCATTCTCCTTTACTCCACTACTACATTGATTGCTTTTTCTCCCTTTTCTGTTGGTTCAACTTGGTAACTTACTTTCTGACCGACTTCCAAATTGCGAAAGCCTTTCATCAGGATATTGCTCTGATGTACAAAGACATCAACGCCGTCGTTTCCTGCAATAAAGCCGAATCCTTTTACCGAATCAAACCACTTCACTACTCCGCTTTTCATTTCTACACTGCTCCTTTCTCTCTATTTCCCACGCAAACAAAAAAGACGCAGAAACGATAGAAGTCTACTCTTTCGACTTCTTACCATTCCCACGCCTTTAGGCTTCCAACTTTCGTTAGGGTACTTAGTTATTTTGTTATACAAATATTATAACGCCTGCACAAGATAAAAACAACTTATTTCTCGTATTATGGCAGCAGGCTTGTAAAGTTGCACTTCCTTATTAACACATATTGTCCATTTCCTTATTGCACAATTTCATTATTACTTCTTGGTAATCTGTAATAAAATTTTTTATAATAAGTTCTTCTCTCACTTTTAATATAAATTTATAAATAAAATAAAACCCTCCACACAAAAACAGTACTTCTAAAACTATGGCAAAAAACATACTCATTTCAATATTTCCAAAAGTCTGTAACACCTTTTTCAAGCAAGTTATTTCATCCCAAAACGACTTCACCCCCTCTGCTGCAACAGCACCCATCATTAAAGATAAAACTATTTTCCAATACTCGTTGACGGGTTCTTCTTTTCTCTTTACATTTTTCAAATATTTATAAAATTCAATTATTTTAGTTTCATTATAATTTTCATATTTCTTCAAAATATAATCCTCCCATTGGTGATATGAATCGAACATTATACCATTGTCTAATTTTTTCCATTCTTTTTTTGATAAGCTATCTCTACATAAATATTTATATATCACTAATTCCTTAAAAAATTCAAAATCAAAATACTGTATTCCTATTTCAATTATACTTTTTCTTTTATCAATATTTTTCACGCTCTTATTTTCTCCTAAAATGTGTTTTTATAAATTATACCATCTTACTACCTTTCTATTCAATTATCAAAATACGGTCTATATGACTTTATTTCACTTTTTATTTTGCACCTTACTATGTTTCTCTTGGTTCGTTTCCAATTTCTCGGGGTTCGCTCGGAGTTCGATTGTATTTTCCCGCTGTTCCCCCGCTGTTCGATTGTAATTTCTCACGGCTTTGTCACGGCTTCATTTTTTTCATTTCCCGCCGTTCCCCCGCTGTTCGTTTGGTTTTTCCGTTCCTAAATCCACAAAAGCCCGCTTATATTTCCCTGCCTGTTTCCTAGCTATCTTGCAGGCTCTCACGTCCGGTGAAAGCCTTTTCAATACATCGCACAGTTCTTCATCTTTGGTATATGATATTTTAATTCTTACACTCATGCTCTTCCTCTCCCTTTTCTTCAATCAGTCCAGCACCTACAAGAAAATAATATATAAAACTAATATCTTCATAAGACGCATCTTCTAAAGCCTCTTTTATCTCTTTCAACATATCGCTTCTGCATAACATTTTTCTTTTCTCCTCTCTTCCTGCCGTTCCGCTCTGATATTGGCGTATCATCACGGAAAGGGCAGTTATTCACTCGTTCAAAATATGTATATCTGCCGTATATGTAAGCCGTTCTTTCCGTTGCTGAGGGGTGGCGTTTTACCACCCCAAGAACAGAAAACTTTTATTTCTTCACTTTCGGTTGATACACCGCACCAACAAGATACAGATACCCACCACACAAGCATTTTTCTCTTTGTGCTGCCACTTGGTACTTTCTGCCACAGCACAGGCACTTTTTATATGTATTAATCATTGCCATGTGACACACCTGCCTTTCTATATCCGTTTATGTTCTCATAGGTTACGGCTAAAAGAAATTCTTTCAGCGTCATATAAAACACTGTATAATCGCCTACACCATAACCGTTATGTCCCTTTTTATTTACGCTATATGCAAATTCAACGGCTTGTCTGCTCGTTAGTTTCTCCGCAATATCCTCAAGAATAACGTCCCTATCTCCTATGAGGCATGAGTTTCTATCGAATAAATTTATGGCTGTTTCTTTGTTCATCATACTGTTTTACCTACCTTTCTTTTGTTGCGTTCTGCTCTTCTTTTTCTAACTCTTCGCATGATTTTTTTATTGCATCGTTAAAGAACAGCAATGCTTTCATAAAACCAAACATATACATTTTATGAGATATAAACAGGATTTTTCCCATGTTGTTAGTATTTGCTACATCTTCCGGCTTTTCGTTTTTCATTATATCGGTAATGGCATCAATCACCGCGTCCGGTGTCATGCTCTCCGACTCTTCATCACATAATACTGCCAGTTCTTCATTTGTTATTGCTAAATTTATCATAATTTCCCTATTCCTTTCACTGAATATCTGTTATAATGTTTATATCTCCTTTCTTAACACGCTGGCGGGCGCTAAGATAGAGATACTGCCCTTGTCTATCCAATTAGATGAGGGCATTTTTTTATTTAGTAGTTCTTTGTTGTAACGTGTCCGGTCACACACAGGAAACTTCCTGCCCTCGTTTTGCTGATACATTCATCAAGTGGGTAGTCTTTATCACATAAATACTCTAAATGTCCCGCTATGCAGCTTAATTCTTGGTTGATGCCTTCCAGTGCCTCGGCAATACGGTCAAGCCGTGAAATCTGCATAATTTCCAAAGGACTAACTTCTTCCGTATAGTTTCCATCTATCTCGCACAATTCTTCAAAGTATTTTAAATATTCTTTTTTCATCTTATTTCTTCCCTCCCTGTTCTTCTTTCCACTTATAATATTCGGGATTGATATATATTTTCTCTGACGGTCTGCCCCGTCCCTTCGTTTCTTTGACTATCGCAATATATCCATGCTCTTCAAGACACTTTAAACCCGGTTCCATTTCTTCAAGTGATGTATAACGCTGACATAAACGAAAAACGTCCCTTTTGCTAATATTGTCATTTTTGTCATTTTTGTCATTTGTTCCCAAACGTGAAATTATATACTTCGCCTCTTTCACTTCCTGAGGGTCTGACAGTCCCATAATATCAAAAGCCATTTTAGAATGTTCTAGATAATACTTACCAATCTCTATGGCTGACTTCATGGTGCTTTCTTCTAACAAAGTATTAACAGAGCTAACTTTATACTTTACTACATGAAGTATTCCAGCAATTCTCATAGTATTCCCGTGAAGTTTTCCAGCCCAGTCCTCTATCTCTTCAAGTTCATTCGTCAATCTGCTCTCTATCCAGTGATAATACGTTTCTGCCAACTTGTCCGCTCCGTCACTCAATCTTATGGTACGTTCTACAAAATTAGTGAAATCAGGAATATCAAGTAATTCATGTATTAACTTCTCATAGTCTGACCGAATAAAAGGGCTTATAGGTTTCGTCTTATATACTCTTTCTCCTACTCTTGTATTTGGAATAGAATATAAAAACCTTGCAAGAAGTCCCTTACCCCTGAAATCCTTATTTTCCATAATGTCAGAGATAACTTGCGGTTGTACTGCTAAGCATATAGTTAAATAGGGGTGCTTTAGTTCTGCATCTTCCCTGCCTATTCTAACCGCTGAATAATACTCACCCGAATATGATTTCAAGAATATATCAAAGTTCGTGTTATTATTGTATCTGCCTGCTAACATTCCAAATATACCTCCCTCAGCAGATATAATGCCCATACGCTCATTATTTTCCTGCATTGCTTTAACAAGTGATTCCGGGGTAACATCATCAAGTATCATCTTCAACTCTCTGACCTCTTCTAGTTCTGTCAATTCCTTTTGGCATTCAATAGCGTCATTCATGGTGTATGTATTCTTTTTACTCATTTTTGACAGTGCGTCTTGTATGTTCTTAAGTCTTCCGGTTAAAATTTTCTTCTTGAGTTCATATTCTGCAATATATGGCTGCCTTTTTTGATTTTCTTCCTCTACATACTTAAATACTGGCTTCGTAGTTTCTTTTAATGTGGGGGATTTCCTTTCTGACGGTCTGCCAACCACTACAACATAAAGATTCAGGCTTTCCGTCCAATCAGGTTTTACATTCAACCAGTACTTCCCCTGTATGCACAAAGATAATATTGATAAAACAAAAGTAGCCACCATATCAACAGGAACTTGCAAGGATTCAGAAACTGCCTCTATGTATGGGCGTATCTCTTCCGGTAACTCTTCTGTTGGAAAAGACATCAGTATTTTTTTATGATTTTTTACTAATGGAGTGAAATGACTAAAATGACAATAATGACAAAAATCGTCTTTTTCCTCTTCTCCCGCATTTAATACCGCCAGTTGTCCCGGTCTTTTCCACTCAGAAAAAACAGTGTCAAATTTACTCCATTGCCCAGCCTGTACAAGTGTATTACGTATCTCGTTGAAGTGCTTTGTATAGTGCTTGTCAACTTCATTTAAAAAGGCATCTGTCCAGTTATTCGGGTCAGTAATCTTGCTTTTTATTACTTCTAAATCGTCTGACACTCTCTCACCACCTTTCTTTTCTTCTCTTCAAGTTCTTCCCTGCACTTCTTTAAGTGCCATTCTGCAACGTTCTTCATCTGTCTGTCCTGCTCCTTTTCGTATTCACTAACAAAATGGTTATAGTATTCCCTTGCCCTGCTGCACCCTAGAAATTCAAGCCGAACAAGAACGTCTTCGGCAAATCCCGAATAAGTCAACTCATATCCGTAAACTTTCATAAAGAAATCCTTATTCAACTTCATATCAAGGGATATACTATCCAGCAGTTCTCTTTTGCTTGCCATTTAATCACCTGCCGACTTCATGCCATACATTCGCTCATTGAAGTATGCAGAACTCACTTTACCCGCAAATGTAAGGAAACCTTTTTCTTTTAATTCTTCATTCAGTTGTTTAATCACTTGATAACTTTTACTTTCTGATATTCCGCAGATTTCGGAAATATCTTTCGCAGTATACACATATTTACTCATCGAACTTTTTTCCTTTCCGCTCATTTTTGAGCAAAACTAAATTTTTGCTATGAACTAAATACCAAAAATACCAATAATACCAAAATATCCGTTTCAATCACTTCACACGCTGGCGGGCGTCTTTTTTATTCTGTTTCAATGATTTCTTCTACTCTTACGCCTAACCCCCTTGCAATCCTGCCAACTGCCTTTGGCGTACAGTTCTTTTGATTTAAAATGGTACTAAAGCGTTGGCGGCTGATTCCCGCTCTTTCTGCTGCCTCCGACATTGTCAAACCACTGTTCGCGAGAGCAATTTCAAATTTAGAATTGTTAATTGTCATTTTCTCACCTCCTATTTCAAATCGTAAATAGTTTTCTATTTGCATTTTCACTATATCAAATGGTTTTCTATTTGTCAACACTTAAAATATAAATACTTTTCTATTTACATTTAAAATCTAACTTGTTACAATCATCATAGGAGGGTTTATATTATGGGAATTCCTGAAAACATAAAAGAATTACGAAAAAATCTGAAAATGACACAAAAAGACCTCGCTAAAATTACAGGTTTGTCAATAGGAACTATACAAGGATATGAACAAGGACGGTACGAACCTAAGATAGAAACTTTGAGGCTACTCATGAACGCTTTATCTTGCAACTACGAAGATATTATAGACGAACCCTTGTTAGATATAGATGAAGAACATAGTGCTTTATCTTGGCTTATATATGAAGAAATTCCAGCAGAACAATACGACAATTTATTAACTTCTTTTAATATCCTTAACACTTTGGGTAGAAACAAAGCCATAGAACAAGTAGAACTACTAACCAAAATACCGGAATATCAACGGAAATATATTGAAGAAACTGCTACTATACTAAACGCAGCACACGAACGGACAGACATTGAAACAACTGAAGAAATGAAAAAACATGATGATGACATTATGAATGATGAAAATTTCTAAGTCCTGTATTTTGTCTATCTAAAACACTAAAATGATTTCGGAGGTATAACAATGAATTACGAAACACTTTTAGACGAGGCAAGCAATAGCGGGCTTATTGTAAAAGAAAAGCCTTTATACTCTAGTGACGGCAGAATTAAAGGCAACAGAATAGCAATTAGGCAGGATATAAAGACCACAACAGAAAAGTCTTGCGTCCTTGCGGAAGAACTAGGACATCACTACACTTCTGTAGGTGATATAATAGACCTGTCAGACGTCCAAAACCGTAAGCAAGAACGTCAAGCGAGGCTTTGGGCATATAATAAACAAATCGGCTTGTATGGGCTTATACGGGCGTTTCAGCATGGGTGTACATCTCTGCATGAAATCGCTGAGTATTTGGAAGTAACAGAACAATTTTTACACGAGGCTATAGAGTGCTACCGGAATAAGTATGGTATCTGTACGGCAGTAGACAATTACGTCATTTATTTTATCCCGAATCTGACTATCGGGGAAAGACTTTGATAAATAGGACAGTCCAAAAGTGAACCGGCTCAATTTTGAGCCGTCAGACGAAAGCAATATTGCGTTTGTCGATTTTCTTTGACCTACGTGCGAAATTCGTACGAAGTGAATCTTCCTACGTTACACTTTCAAAAGCGTAGTACAAAGCGAAGTATAAACAGTAGTATAAGATAATACCGGATATGATTTTCAACCCGTACATTTTTGTACGGCTTTCAGCCTCTCGCACCATTTTAGTACATGAGTATCAAGTACCCTTTCGGCACCCGAGCATCAAAAGGGTGTAGCGAAACACGACAGCCAAATAATAAAGTCGTCACCAAGACAGAAACCACATAAACGAACTTTTTCACTTTTAAAATAAAAATATAGACGTAGAAATTTCTACGCCTCAACTAAAATACTATGGAAAAGAGAGGAATAAGCGAAATATGCCACGCAAGAAAATAGGCGAATTTTCACAAAAAGTAATAGACCTTTTAGAATTGAATATTTCAGCCGGTACGCCTATCTTTATCGCTGAATCTAATATTGAACACATGAAATCATCACACCCGGAAGATTTTAGTAAATATAGCACAGATATAGAAAAGATTATTTCTAATCCTGACTATGTAGGCAAAAATGCAAAGGATAATTCTATAGAGTTCACAAAAGAATATATATTACACGGCGAATTTGTCAAAGTGGCTGTTAGAGTTAGCCTACAAAATATTTACTACGCACGTTCTATGTATGTATTAAATCCGAATCGTGTTAAAAATTTCATAGCAAAAGGAACATTAAAGAAACTTGACAAATAAATAAAATATTGTATAATGAGTGTGTAAAAACATAAACTATATTGAATGAAAGCAGAGGACGGAACGGGCAGCCGTCACCCTAGTTGGAGATGCGGGAAGGTCACCCCGCCTATTTCATTCGACAGATATAACTGCATTAATTATGACTGAAAGGCACTCATACAGTATTGTATGGGTGTCTTTTATGTTATATAGACACTTTTACAAATATCTTCAACCATTTCACACGCTGGCGGGCAGGAAATGAAAGGAGATAAAAACAATGCCTACATATAAAGACGATAAAACAGGTACATGGTACTGTAAATTTTATTATGTAAACTGGCAGGGAGAGAAAAAACAGAAGTTGAAAAGAGGGTTCAAACTTCAGCGGGAGGCGAAAGACTGGGAACGGAAGTTCCTTGAGCAGTTCGCCCAAAATCCCGATATAACCTTTGAATCGCTCTATGGGAAATATAAGACGTACATCACACCGAGAATTCGGGAAAGTTCGGCAGCTATCCGCTTTAATATAATTGATAGCCACGTGCTGCCATATTTCAAAGACAGGATTGTGTCAGACATTTCTCCTGCTGATATTTCAGCATGGCAAACGGAAATTCTTAACAAGGGGCTAAGCGAAACTTACACCCATTCAATCAACGTATATTTAAAGGCTATATTTGCCTATGCTGTGGAATATGTGGGACTTCCAAAGAATCCCTGTACCAAGTCCATAGGCTCGCTCAAAAGCCGAAAGATAGACTTCTGGACGCCTGAGGAGTATAAGCAGTTCTCAGAGGCGTGTAAGGACGATGTAGAGGCTTTTACAATCTTTGAGGTGCTCTATTACACAGGCATGAGGGTTGGCGAGGCTCTCGCCCTTACGTTGAATGATATTGATTTTACAGGCTGTACTATATCCGTTACTAAAACCTACTACCGCATTACTGGAAAGGACCTGATAAACCCGCCAAAGACTGCCGGAAGTGAAAGAACGATAGCAATACCCGAATTTTTAGCGGAAGAATTGAAAGAATATATTTCACACCTGTATGAACCAGATCCGAACGAGCGTATCTTTAACAGACGCCCGCAGTATGTCCGCAGCATATTACAGGACTGTGCAGAGAAAGCCGGAGTAAAACAGATAAGAATACATGACTTGAGACACTCCCATGCCTCTATGCTTATCAATCTTGGGGCAAATCCGCTTTTAGTAGCCGAAAGGCTGGGGCATGAATCGCCAACCATTACCCTCAAGACGTACTCGCATCTGTTCCCGTCCACTCAATCTGAGATAGTGGACAAAATCAAAAAGTTATAAATAATAGTATCATTCTAGTATCAAAACGCATAAAAGAAGAGCCAAAACCCTTGATTTATAAGGGCTAAGGCTCTTTTTGTCACTATACAACTACGATAATTCCTCCATCGCTCGCATACATTGTGCTGATTCCCCGTGTATCCAATATAATAACATCTTTGAAATGTCCACGTTCTTCCAGCATTGCCTTTACAGACATTGCTCGTTCATAGCAGTTGCAATGTGCAATCGCCAGCGTCTTTTCTTCCATATCAACCGCATCTTTTATGACATATTCAACCATCTTGTCGAGCGCCTTGTTGATACCTCTTGATTTTCCCAACTGACAGATTGTTCCCTGTGATGTCGATGCCATTACCGGCTTAATATTCAACGCAGATGCCACCAGCGCTTTTACCCCGGTCAGCCTTCCGTTCTTTTTCAATGTCTCCAACGTCTCCAAAACAAAGTATGTGTTCTGCCCCTGAATATACGCGTCTACTGCCTCAATTACTTCCTCGAAACCATATCCCTGCTCTTCACATTCCATAATCTTCTTTGCAATAAGCGTCTCCCCCACCGAAGCCGAACGAGAATTAAAAATATGAATCTTCTTCTCTCCATGTTCTTCTGCATAGATACTTTTTCCAAGTACCGCGCTATTATAAGAACCACTTAACTCCGCTGACAAAGTCACAACATAAACTCTGTCCGCATCGCATTTATAACTATCCATATAACATTCCGGTGACGGACAAGATGATTTGGGACTGTTAGAACTTTCTGCCACCTTTCGCAAAAATTCTGCCTGATTAAATGTATCATCATCTATAATATTCTCATTATCAATCTGAATGCTCAGCGCAACGCTTTCCACTTTTCCGGATTGTTTCATCTCTTCAGTTAATTCACCACAACTGTCTACAACAATTTTATAACTCATAACTAGAACCTTTCTCTATCTCTTTACTTATCACATTCACTTCTATTATATGTAGTTTTAAATACCACTTGATTAGTTTACCACATTTTCCCTGATAAGAAAAGACTTTTTATAATTTTCCCTCTCATTATTATAACTATTCAATTCCATGCTAATGTAAACATCAAACAGCCACTTTTATTGTCCTAGATACGTTAAATGCAATTCCCATCTCAATCATTAAAAACAGCGCCGCCGTACCGCCGTAACTGATAAACGGCAGCGTTATTCCCGTTGTCGGTATGATATTCATTACTACGCATACATTAAAAATAACCTGAAGCGCTATATGAGAAAAAATTCCCGTCACTATAAGAGATCCATATGAGTCTTTAGCATTCTGTGCAATAAACGCAAGACGGTATAACAAAATTCCAAATAAAATCAGAACAATCATCATGCCAAAAACACCTAATTCTTCACATATAATCGAAAGAATCATATCGTTCTGCGCTTCCGGTATAATTATTTTCTGCGCACTGTTTCCCAGTCCTTTTCCAAAAAATCCACCTGAACCGATGGCATACAATGCTTGCATACTCTGATAACTTCCTTCGCTCGCATACATTTCCGGATTTACCCATGCCAAAATTCGTCGCACTCGGAAGTCTGTACTGTCAGTAAGCACCTTTCCCAAAACCTGCGCCACTATAAAGACTCCTGCAATCATCGCTGCTCCAATTGCAATAAACGGAGCAGTCTTTCTATGTGCAACAAAAAACATGATACACGACATTCCCATAACAATAATCGCTGTACTTAAATTATCCGTCAGAAATAATACACCTGCCGCACCAATCGCTCCCAAGCCCAGAATACAGAATAAACCTTCTTTTCTCCCGATTTTATTGCCAATTTTACATATCATCGCTGGAATAAAAAGTACAATTGCAATTTTCATCAGTTCCGACGGCTGCATCTGTCCCATAAGCGGAACTTTAATCCAACGTTTCGCCCCATATGCTTCTATCCCGACTCCCGGAACAAACACCAGCGCCATAACCACCATGGCTGCCAAAAATATTGCTTTAGAATATTTTGCATACCAGTGATAATCTATATTAGAAACAATCCACATGGCAATAAAACTTACTGCATATGCCTTTAACTGATTCTTCAGGTAAAACATTCCATCACCAAATTTCATCTTGGCACTGTAAGAACTTGTGCTGTAAAGCATAAGCAAACCAAAACCAATAAGAAAAATAAGCACTGCCAATAAACTATAATCAAAATACTCTACTGTTTTCTTTTCTCTGTTTTTCTTTATTCTTGTCCCTGTCATTTTTATACTCCTCTTCTTAACTATTCATTATACTATATTGCCTCGTAAAAACAAACACTTTTTCCTATCCGTTACATAATCTAATACTGTAAATATTTTAAAGGAGTATGTTGGTTATGCAAAATTTTCGTAATAATATGACATTTTACAATCCCGAAAATCTTTCCTGTCAAAGACCTGATCCCTTATCTTCCATGCCCCTAGCCATGGCTTACGTTCCGTGGCAGCGCTGGGAAAACATACTTGATGCGGATAAAGGATTTCACTGCGGAACAATTTTTCATGATTTGCGAAAACCATTTGAACACGGAGGAGGTGGCTGTCGATGAATAATGTGCCTTCCAGAAAAGAATTGCTTCACTTAATTAATGTCGCCAGTTTTTCTGTCGATGATGTAAAATTGTTTTTGGATACGCACCCTGACAACAGGGAAGCACTTGCTTACTTTCAGGAATATAACGCAATCCGTACACAGGCATTAAAGGACTACGCCCGTCTTTATAGCCCTCTTACTCTCGATTCAATCACTACTTGCAGTGACTATTGGAAATGGATTGACGAGCCGTATCCGTGGCAGGAAGGAGGCTGCTAATTTATGTGGAATTATGAAAAAAGATTACAGTATCCCGTTAAGATCACACAGACTAATCCTAAGATTGCTCAGGTAATCATCAGTCAATTTGGTGGGCCTGACGGCGAACTCGCCGCCTCCATGCGATACCTGTCACAGCGATACACAATGCCATATAAACAGGTAACAGGAATTCTTACTGATATAGGCACAGAAGAATTAGCTCACATGGAGATGATTTGCGCCATCGTCTATCAACTGACTAAAAATCTCTCCGTTGAAGAAATCGAGAAATATGGTTTTGATAAATACTATGTCGACCATACTCTCGCACTGTGGCCACAGTCTGCGGGAGGAACTCCGTGGACAGCAACTTATTTCCAGTCAAAAGGAGATCCAATTACAGATTTACACGAAGATATGGCAGCAGAACAAAAGGCACGAACAACCTACGATAATATTTTACGTCTTGTCAAAGACCCGGAAGTATGCGATCCTATCCGCTTTTTGCGTGAAAGAGAAATTGTTCACTATCAGCGTTTCGGTGAGAGTTTAAGAATTGTTCAGGATAATTTAGACAGTAAAAACTTCTACGCCTTCAACCCTGAATTTGACAAGACTCAAAATTGTAATTGCAGAAGATGATGTACTAAAAAAAGGAATGTTATCTGCAACCGGATAACATTCCTTTTAAAAATAAAAGCGGGTGATGGGAATCGAACCCACGTATCTAGCTTGGAAGGCTAGTGTTCTACCATTGAACTACACCCGCAAAATCGGGGTGACAGGATTCGAACCTGCGACCTCCTGGTCCCAAACCAGGCGCTCTAGCCAAGCTGAGCCACACCCCGCTGAATATTCATTTATTTCAAGCAGGATTTATAATATCATCTTACGAAGAAAAATGCAAGCACAAATTTTATTTTTTAGTCTTTTCCAATCAAATTTTCCACCCGGCTAAATTCTCGGTTAAATTTCATCTTCCCCACATCATAAGAAAATTCCTGAATGCATTTTTCACTGTCATCTTCCTCATCGCCTAATATCATATTATTTTTCTTCTTTAACTGGAATATCTTTTTAACAGGACGGTATTCCCTGTCAAACTCCACAGTGACACCTGAAAGTTCGTAAGAGTCCCCTATTACCAAAGTAGATACCGTGTATAATTCCTCTTCAAACCATTTCAGTTGTTCTTTGTCCGCAATCTTTACGCTATAATTTCTGTCCTTTACTTCTTTTACACTCAAATCAAGATTTACAATGGACGCCAGATAAGCTTTTGCGTATAATTCAGGATACATTTCGCCATCTGCTTTATAGATTTCCGTTCCCTCTTCTGCAAAACTTACTCCGATTGTATCTTTTTCTCGGTATTTTGGAAGTCCCCACTTGACATCTTTTGGAACAACCGCTTTTTCTTCCTGCAAGGCAAACAGAACAGATGATTGATGATAATCTTCTCCCAATTCTATTTTCATATATTTTTCGTTCTCAAGAATATCATTTATTTTTTCTGAAGAATCCACTTCCTTTTGACAGGACAGAAGGATAAGCGACATGCAGAATGCCACGCCTAACATCATTATTTTTTTCATAGTTGGTCTCCTTTATTTTAAATAGTCCTTCGGGGATTTGTATTTTTCTTTATACTGCGTCCGTTTAGGACTTTTCCAGATTTTCTTTAAACTCCGTTTAAAATCATTTTCCAGATAAGTCTTTTTTCTGCCTGCTGCCGGCGTCGCCGGAAGAACGTCCAGTCTGTGATGTTCTTCGTTGTAATCAGCAGGGGCATAGTTAAATGATTCGCTGTTTATCACTTTCTTTTTCTGCGATTTTTCCATATTTTCATAGGACGCTGTTGTACTTTGAATCCGGTTGCTCTTCGTCTTTGTCAAAACGTCCCACTCTGTTACAAAACTTCCCGTTTTTACATCAATGATAAACTCAGACAACTTATTCGGAGTCAGTATTTTATCGTATCTTTGTTCTTTAAACTTCTGCTCCTTTTCTGTTTTATTGTGGTGTCTGGACGGTTCACCATAATATAACTTCATATTAAAGTTTTTTGCATAAGATTTTAACCTGTCATAATCCGTTTTTCCCTCATAATATCCCCGGACGTATTCTATATTGTGTTTATCAATATACATTCTGAACTGGTGAATCATTTCATTATCCAGAGGTTTTTTCCTGTAGGCTTTTCTGACACATTCCGCATAGTCCTCTAAAAACACAGAGTGAGGTGCCATTTCCGGAGCAAATGTATCTCCCTCCCCTAACTGTAACATTCCATTTTTATCCATGTAACCGCCCATCTGCCTGATGACAAGCAGCGCTTTTTCCTTCGGAGAAATTTTACTTGCCTCAAACATATATGTATACACATCTGAACCTATCTGATGTGCCGATCCATAAGTTCTCTCAATTTCCTGAAGATACTCTTCCTCCGTCACATTTTGCGCCTCATATCCATTGGCGCCAAATAAATTGAACTTAGTATCGACCGCCTCCATATACGCCAAAACCGCTCTTTTATCCCAGCCGGCTTCTTTTTCCAGTTCCTCTCCCTGATAGAATAATGTCTGTATTAAATATCTGCTTTTTGCCCGCAAAATATTGGGAAGTTCCGTAACGTAGTCTTCTATCGTGACATCGTCTTCCGCCACAGTATGACTCATCTTTTCTTCCGTTTCCTTCATTTTGGCGTCAATCTCTTCTTCCGTGATGTACTTATACCGTTGTGTCATTTCTTTTTCCAAATATGCCAACTGTTCCTCCGATAAGATATTGGATTGAAAATGAAATTGAATCTGCGCCGGGCGGTATGCCTCATCGAACAAAATGTCAACTGATTCCATGTACGCCTCATCGCCATTTAGCACTTCGGCAAAAATGAGCAATTCTGAAAAATATTCCACTTCCTGTTCTTCATCTATGTGAACGTAAAAATTTTCTTCCTCAATCTTTTCTTTTGTAATGTTAAGCGCCAAAAACGGCTCAAAGAAAAAGTCTGCGTCCAACATAGAGGACAGAAGCCTGAAATTATCGTACTCTTCCCTGCCCCTGTATTTTCCATAATAAACTTCTGCTTTCTCGCCTTCCCTGAAAATAATCTGTTTCTGTTCTTCAAAAGGCTCTATCACTGTCTTTTTCTTTGGGATATCATAGAAAATCTGTTTTCCCGGATAACATCTTCCCAGGGAAACTTCCATATAGTCTTCGTCCCGCAAAATATCTTCATATACTTCAGGGACAGTTTCGGTTGCCCGAACTGCCCCTGTCTTTCCTATACAAAACATACACATGATGCAGATTGCTGCCACAATACCTTTTTTAGCATTCATCTATTTACGCCTCGATTTCTCCATCAAATCCTAAATCATCTAAAATTTCCATTGCGGTTTTTACACAATGTTCGCAGCCGTCTATCTCTACTGTTTTGTCTGCAAGACTTACTTTGTAATCTAATCCTGCCTCATTCATTGCTTTTTCAATTCTTTCAACACATTTTTCACAATGCATTCCTTCTACATTAATTACTGTCATCTTTTTCCCTCCTGCTATTTCATTAATTTTTGAATAATCTCACACAATTCGTCAACCGCTTCCACTTTTCCGTCCTGAATATCGTCCACTACACAAGAATGAATGTGGGAAGCCAGCAGTTTTTTATTAAAGCTGTTCAACGCAGATTGTATCGCAGAAACCTGCGTCAAAATATCCACACAGTAGCGTTCTTCCTCCACCATTTTGCGAATTCCACGCACCTGTCCTTCAATTCTGCTTAATCTGTTGATCATATCCTTATATTCTTTGGATTCTCTGTGTTTTGTCCTTTCACAACACTTTTCTTCCATTGTGTCTTGTCCTCCCGTGAAATGCTATAGTTTTAATCTGCGAAGTCTTAACGCATTCCCCACAACCGATACGGAACTGAGAGACATGGCAAGCCCTGCAAAAATAGGATTTAACAACGTTCCATTAATCAGATAAAGCGCCCCTGCCGCAAGCGGAAGCCCGCATGCATTATAGAAAAATGCCCAGAACAGATTTTGTTTGATATTGCGGATAGTCTCTTTACTCAGACGTATTGCCTTATATACGTCCTGCAAATCAGATTTCATCAAAACAATGTCACTGGAATCCAGAGCAATGTCACTTCCGCTTCCAATTGCCATACCTACATCAGCCTGCACAAGAGCGGGAGCATCGTTAATCCCATCTCCTACCATCATGACACGTTTTCCCTGTTTTTGCAACTCTTCTACGACACTTACTTTATCTTGTGGGAGAACTTCTGAAACCACTTTATCCACTCCCACTTTTTTTCCTATATAATCCGCTGTCAGTCTGTTATCACCCGTAAGCATATATACTGTAATTCCAAGATCTTTCAACTGCTTAATTGCCTCTTTGCTTGTCTCTTTAATTGGATCTGCCACACTGATAATTCCCACAACTTTTTTATTGGCAATGACAAACATCGGAGTCTGGCCTTTTCTCGCCATATTTTGCGCTTCCTGTTCATTCCCGCCCATGTCGATTTTCAGTTCTTCACAAAGTTTTTTATTTCCAATATAATATTCTGTTCCCTCCAAAACTGCCTGTATGCCCTGTCCGGTAATACTGTTAAAAGATTCCGTACCGTCTAATTTCAGACCTCTTTCTTTTGCTTCCTCTACAATTGCCTGTCCAAGAGGGTGTTCGGAATTTTGTTCGCAGGAAGCAGCAATCCGTAAAAGTTTTTCCTCTTCCATATCATGACTTATAATTCCCATCACTTTCGGCTTACCTTCCGTGATTGTTCCTGTCTTATCCAAAACTACCGTATCAACTTTATGAGTTGTCTCCAAAGCCTCTCCGCTCTTAATCAAAATACCGTGATTTGCTCCAAGACCTGTTCCCACCATAATTGCCGTAGGTGTGGCAAGCCCCAAAGCACACGGGCATGCAATAACTAATACAGAGACAAAAATCGTCAGTACAAATGCCAAATCATGGCCCAAAATTGCCCAGATAATCGCTGAAACAACCGCTATCACCATTACGGTCGGCACAAAATATCCCGCGACAATATCCGCCAGTTTGGAAATAGGCGCTTTCTTTCCCTGTGCCTCCTCCATTAATTTCACGATTTTCGCCAGTGTCGTTTCCTCTCCCACACGGGTTACCTCAACTTGAATTGCCCCCTGATAGTTTATGCTTCCACCGATGACCGTCATTCCTTTTTCTTTTTCCACAGGAATACTTTCTCCCGTCAGCATAGATTCATCTACGCTTGTATTTCCTTCCACAATCACACCGTCAAGAGCAATTTTATTCCCCGGTTTGACTAAAATACGCTCTCCCACTTTAATCTCTTCCACCGGAACTTCAATCTGCTTACCATCTCTAAGCACAATCGCTTTATCCGGCGCTAATTCCATCAGTTTCCGTATGGCCTCCGAAGTTTTTCCCTTGCTTCTTCCCTCCATATATTTTCCGAGCATGACAAGTGTGACAACGATTGCCGCTGACTCATAGTACAGATTATGCACTCCGGAAACATCGTACGGAATACGGATTGTCATCACCAGACTATATAAAAAAGCGCTTCCTGTTCCAATCGCAACAAGAGAGTCCATATTCGGATTGCCCTTGAATAAACTTTTAAATCCTACTAGATAAAATTTTCTTCCGTTGTAAAGAATAATCACCGTCAAAATACATTGTGCCAACGCAAAATGCAATGGATTTTCTGCCATATCAAGCCATCTTGGAAGGGGCAGCGTTATCGGAAGCATATGCCCCATCGAAATGTAAAGCAGAGGGATTGCTAAAATTAAATTCGTAATCAGATGACGTTTCGTTCGTTTTATACTCTCTCTCAATTCATCTTTTTCATGCTGTTTTTCTTCTTTGCTTTTCTCCACATCTAGAGTTGCACCAAAGCCGGCTTTTTCCACTTTCGTAATAATATTTTCCCGTGTCAGCACAGTGTCATCGTAAGTGATTGTCATTTTCCCGGTTGTCAGATTGACATTGCTCTCTGAAACTCCCTCCAACTTTCTTGTCACTCTTTCCACCGCACTGCTGCATGCAGCACAACTCATTCCGCTAATTGTATATTTTTCTGTTTTCATATTTTCACTTCCTCTCTTATACCCCACTAGGGTATATTTGAATATTATCACTTTATAAAATTGATGTCAAGAAAAAACAATAAAAAAGAGCAAATCATACTTTTCGTACAATTTGCTCTTTTGCTGTCATTATTGTTTTTTCCCTAATGTAATTTCAACTGTTTCTTCTTTGTAATTTCCTTTATCTGCAGGTACCTGTAATGTTACCTTTACCTTCTCTCCTACTTTATAATATTGAAGTTGTTCCTGTAAGGCCTGCATTGTGTCAACGCCTACGCCTTCAAATCCTGTAATAATACTTCCCTGAATAACGCCTGCTTCATCTGCTCCTCCGCCTTTGACAACTTCTGAAACATAGACACCTTTTGTCATGTTATACATCTTGGCACTTTCTTCTGTCACATCAAATCCCGCAATTCCCAAATATCCTCTCTGTGCATCTGATACTTTTGTTCTTGTCTCTTTATTCATTAAGTTTTCAAGTAAATCTTTGATGTCAGAAAGCGGAATGGCATATCCGATTCCCTCTACTGCCTCAGCATTGATTTTTACCGTATTTATTCCGATTACTTCACCGTTGGCATTTAATAATGCTCCACCGCTGTTACCCGGATTGATTGCAGCATCTGTCTGAATTAATTTTCCTTTAAATCCATCTAATTCTCTGTCTGTTGCGCTGATGATTCCCGTTGTGACGGACTGACCGTACCCTAAAGCATTTCCAATGGCGATTGCAGGTTCTCCTACGTTTAATTTAGATGAATCTCCCACAGTTGCAATGGAAATTTCCTCCAATGTTTCACTTTTAATTTTGCTTAATGGAACTGCAACTATCGCTACGTCTCTGCTGGCATCTGTTCCTTTTACAACCCCTTCCACACTTTCGTTATCAATAAATGAAACCGTGAGGCTTGTACTATTTTCGATAACGTGATTATTTGTCACAATCAGTAATTCCGTGTCATTTTTGCCGATGATAATTCCAGAACCGCTGCTCTGGCTCTCCTGCATCTGTGTTCCGCCAAAGAAACTCTGTACTTCCTGTACGCTCATATTTGTAATAGATACAACAGAAGGCATCGCCTCTTTTACAATCTCCGTAACATCTGATGTAACTGTTTTTGTCGAATTACTTACCTTTGTTGTATTGACTTTTGCCGTTTCTTTTGAAGAAGAAGTGCTTCTTCCCAGCAATCTGTCTGTAACATAATTGCTTACCTGATAAGTTCCGCTTGCCACAACACCGAACAGAACTGCAAGTCCTACACAGGCAACTGCTTTTACCCAGCCTTTGCTACCTTTCTTTTTCTTAGGTCTCTGCGGTGTTGGCGGTACATTATTCTTTGGTGGAATGTTTGAGCCCATCTGGTAAGACTCGCCAATATGTGATTCTTCCGTAAAATGTCCGTTCTCCGTCTTGTTGTCTTCAGTCTGAGCATTCTCCATCGGCTCTTCCGTAAGTATATGCTCTGCCGGCTGTGTAAATTCCTCCATAGTCTCTTCTGCCAACTGCATCTGTTCCTCTGTAATCTCTTCTACCGGTTGTACCTGCTCCTCTGTAACCTCTTCTGTCGACTGTACCTGTTCCTCTACAGCCTCTTCTTCCGGCTGACGTAAAACAAAATTTACTTCGCTATTCATATTTTCCTGATTTTCTTCATTTCCCTGTCCTGATTTATATTCATTATCCATACCCTTCAGACTCCTTTCGTTTCTTGTTTATGAACCTTATTTTAAAGATTAATTGTGTTTAAATTGTGTTTATTCGTTAAAAACTTTTTGAACTATGCCAATTTTTTCCATGTACATTCTCACACGGACTGCGTTCTCCCACACATAGAATTCTGTGGGAGTTTCCTGTATATGAAAAAAGGCGAAGCACTCATCGGTGCTTCACCTTTTTCATTAATTCAAATCAATAAAATTCATATCGAAATCATCGTCGTCATCATCGAAGTCAAAATCTTCAAAGTCTTCGTCATCAAAATCTTCATCGTCAAAATCTTCTGAATCGAAATCATCTACAAAATCTTCATCTTCAAAGTCTTCAATAAATTCTTCTTTCTGCTCTTCAATCAGACTTTCTTCAATCGCTTTCTCTTCTTTAAGAGAAACTAATTTATCATCACTTTCTTCATCGTCTAAATCTTCCACGTCGATATCGTATTCCTCATACAAATCATCTAATTCTAAATTGCGATGACGAAGTTTAACTGCCAGCACAATAATAATGATAACAAGTAAAAGAATTCCCAGTCCTACGCATAAAATCACCATAGAAAGATGTTCTGTAATGAAATTATTTAATTTGCTTACTTTTGTTGCAGCCTTATCTGTACCGTCTGTTCCGTCTGAAACATATCTCTGATAAGATTCCTGCTCTGTATCATACTGATAGAACCCTTTTGTTCCCTTGCTGTCCATGGCATATACAAGGTAGAAACCTTCATTCTTCTTATCCTGCCAAGCCGGAAATTCATGTTCATTTACAGTTAATTTTACTTTCTGATATCCTGAAGGAACTTTTACTCCCTCATTGTTTTCCAATAATACAATTGATGTGGACGGAGATACAGTTACCTGCACATAAGGAGAAAATGTTGCATCTTCTTCGTTATATAAGAAGAAATCTCCTTTGTTCTCTGCATCAACTAAATATCCCAATACAATGCTTCCATTTTCCTGACGGACAAATTTGCGCTCTCCACCATTATAAGACAATTTTGTCTCCACAAACCCTACCGGAATGCTTGAAGAATTAAAGTCCTCTGAAAACTGATAAGATTTTCCACTGACAGTAATTCCACTTTGGGAAGCGTCTCCACCATTTTCCGTTGAAGTCTGCTCTGTCGTCTCTGTCTGAGGAGTTGTCCCCTCCGCAATCTGAATTGTGGAAGTTCCGTTCACACATTCAACAGTCTCTCCGCCTGTCACTACTCCCGTAGAATTTACTACTTCAATCTTTGTTGTTCCTGCTTTCAATGCCTGAAACTTCATTGTAAAACGGATCTTGTTTGTTCCGTCACCTTTTCCCGAAAATTTCAACACACCGTCAGATTCTTTTGTGACACCATTTCCCTCTTTAAAGGACAATAATGATGCGTCATACTTTAATGTAATGTCAAAACTCTCCAAAGAACCTGTTCCTGCTCTTAACGCACAGGCTACTTCAACAGTTTCACCCGTCTTTGTCTGTAAGTCAGTAAAAGATACTCGTCCTGACGCCGCATAACTCATCACTGAGTACATCGGAATTGTCAGACATAGTGCCAGCAATACTGCCGCTATTCGATTCATTATCTTCATGTACTTTTCCTCCATTAATATACTTATCCTTTTATTGTATAGTATTGTCAAAGTATATACTTTAACAAGCATCATATCTTTTATAATACACTTTTTTCAAGAAAATGTCTACTTCTTTTCTTCCCCTGCCGTGCTGTGACTGCTTTTTGAAATATCAGCAGACGGATCATTCAGTTTATCTCTTGTAATTCCTGTAAGCGTTTCAATCTTTTCTGCAATAGATTTAACTGTGTCTGAGACTTCTTTCACTTCCTCTTTCGGATATAAAAACTGATGTAATTCCTGCACATTTTCAACCAGTCCGACAGGCACAATAACACTTCCCACTTTATCCACTCTCCCGTTCATCGACTCCATAGGAAATCCTGTTGTCTCGGTTAATTTATAATCCAGCGCACCAGATGCAAGTCCTATCATATCTGCCAGCGAAAAACTGGTTGAAATCTGTGGAAATACTTTGTTGATTATTTTATTAATCGTTTTTAAATCCATTGTTTTCGCCTTTTCAACCACTTTGGCAATAACTTTCTGCTGACGTTCCGCTCTCTTGTAATCCCCGCCTGCGTTCTTGCGGATTCTCGCATAAGTAACTGCCTGCACGCCGTCCAGTTTCAATGTACCTCCGTTTGTCAAATGTGTTGCTTTTTTCCCTGTGACAGTTCCCGTCTCATCAATATAATTATTAATTTCCTTTGCTTCCTGATCGGTCACTTCCAGTTCTATCCCGCCCAGCAAATCAACTACGTCTGCCAGCGCTTTAAAATCTACAGTCACATAGTCCTGAATATCTAAGTCAAAGTTTTTATTCAGCATATTAATGGCATCTTTCGGACCACCTGCAAAATAAGCATAGTTTGCCTTCTGTATTTTCCCACTCACCTGCTGCGTAAGTGTATCTCTGTAAACAGATGCCAGACGTACTTCTTTCGTATCATGATGAATGGACGCCAAAATAATTGTGTCCGCATGTGCCCCTTTTTCCAACTGTCCGTTTCTGGAGTCTCCGCCAAACAGGGCTACCGTCATATAGCCCTCCTGTTTTACTCCTTCGTTTGACTGAATATCCCCTTTGCTAAATGTCACTGTCTGGAATTTATCATACTTGGCCATGACATATGCCGCTCCGCACAATGCTAGCAGAATAAGGATTTCTGCGATTAACACAACCGCTCTTTTTATTCTGCGTCGCTTACGTTTCTTTTGTTTTGCCAGCCTCTTTTCTTCCCGCAGTTTTTTGTTTTCTGACATAAATTAACTCCCCTTTATTAAATTACAATACATTTATTATGCTGCCCTGATAGCATAAAAAGATTGTGTTAAACACAATCTTTTTATCTCATTTAATTTATCTGAACATCTGGCTGAGTTTCCGCCGGTTCTTCCGTTTTTCCAACACTTTCGGTTACTTTTTTATCACTTGGACTTTCCCACTGTGTCTCCGGATCCGCCACTCTTTTACCGACCTTTTTCTGCAATTTACTGCTAATCGACTGTACTTTAGATGAAGGCTGGTAATCCTCTTCCCCGTATAAAAATTCATGTAACTGAACCACATTACTTTCTAACGTTACCGGAATAACAACACTTCCCAATCCCGGAAGCGTATCCGTTGTTTTCTCTATCGGAAATCCGATATTATCGCCCAGCGTATACTTATTGAAAGACTTTGCGTAATTTAAAATTTCCGTAGCGGAAAGGCTTGTCTTAATCTTTGGTAACACTACATCAATAATCTTATTGATTGTTGCCAAATCTGCCTTTAGTGCTTTCTCTACCATCTTTTCAATTACATATCTCTGACGTTCTGCTCTTTTAAAATCTCCGCCTTTTGTGGAACGGATTCTGGCATATGTCGTCGCCTGCACACCGTCCAGCGTCTGCATTCCCGCTTTTGTTACCGGATTTGCTTTCTTTCCCGCAACCTGCGCAGTCTCACCTAAAAATTTATTCAAATATGGTAATTCAACTTCACTGACTTCGATTTCCACTCCACCGAGTAAATCAATTACATCTGAGATAGCCGCAAAATCAACTGTCACATAATCCTCAATTTCAAGGTCTAAGTTTGTGTTCAGCATATCAATCGCCTGCTTTGCTCCGCCGTGACTGTATGCACCGTTACATTTATTAAGTGTTCCCTCTCCTATATCCAAAAGGGAATCTCGATATACCGACACCATCTTCACTTCTCGTGTTTTGTTATTTAAACTTGCCACGATAATGCAGTCTGTTCTTGTTCCTTCGTCAGCGCCCGCCGCTCTGGAATCACTTCCGAAAAGTGCAAAATTCGTAAATCCCTCTCCTACACCTTCCTCTAAATCATTTACTGCAATATTTTTCTTAGGAATATCTTCTGTATTTAACTTGTTCAATTTTGCTGATACATATATAACACCTGATGCAATAAGACAAATCAGAACTCCTAACAGACAAACTGCAACTTTTTTCCCTATGCTTAATCTGAGAAACCAGTTTCCACGTTTTCGTCTGCGCCGTCTACTTCGTGCGGTCCTTGTTCTCCTCGGATTTCCCGCTTCTTTCTTCGCCATATATTTACCTCTTTTTTCTTATGTTTACATATACGTCAAACATTATACACTATATTAAGAGGGATTACAATATAAAGTGGTGGAAAAAGAGGATAACGTATTATAAGTAATTAATTCCTTTGCCCTCTAAATAATTTTTTACGAAACGATAATGGCGATCTGCCCCTTCCTGAAAAGCATCTGCATCAATACCATCTGCGTTATATTTAGGTAATTCAACTTCCGTTATATCCATTTCTTTTCTCCAAATATCCGATTGATCTGTACACTCTGTCCAAACAACTTTTGTAACTTTTTCACTATTGCCTAACTTATAAAACTTTATACTTAAATCCGTGTCACTATCCAGCAATGTTTCCTTCTTTCCTGTAATATATTCCATCGCATCAACCATCTGCGCATATGCAAGTTCAAAACTGACCGTATTTCCTTTTGATATTCTCTCCCCTTTTCGCTTCCATTGAGGCTGGTAGGTATAAGTCAAAAATCCGTAATCAGGATAATGCCCTGCGCGGCCATGGCCAAGATAATATATGGAATACATGCTAACGCCATTAGGCGTACCCAATTCATTAAGCAATGTGTTTGGCTTTATCTTATGAAAATCGGTAGTATTATTAATCCACCATGACGGCGTACCCGCAAAAAATTCATGTGCCCATGTATCTGCAAGAACATGCATTCTAACGCCAATCAGATAAAGCATTTTTTCTCGCTCAACCGAATTTCCCTCTTTATCTGTTGTTGCAAAATCTTTATATGCTTTTTTTGTATCTTCCAGCATGGCAAACACCAATTCCGAATTATGAAGGCACAGACATCTAAAATCTTCTTCGTCGCGTTCCGTAAAAAATTTCTTGTCTTTATAGAATTTTTCTCCTGTATATTCCACTTCTCCATTCAAATTTCCTGGAAGAAAATGAAATGGTATCCAAACTTTGCGAATCTCTCTTAATCTTTCAATATCTTTTTTCTCCAATTCTTTAAAAACATCTAAAACATCTGTTTCCATAGTAATAACCCCTACGTCAAATACGCCTTTCTTTCGTAAAAAAGACTCTGTGCAATCATCTACCGCTTGGGCTGCCTTTGCAATTATCCGAGCCTCCTTTTCTTCAAATCCCGCCTCAATTGCCGCACAATATGTTCCTTCATAATGAAAATCTTTGTTCATATCGATACCTCCTAATTAATTCCTGCAGTGTGACTGTAATCTTCCAACATCTCTTTAAATTTAGAGACAAATTCTATTACGGACATATCCTGCTCTGTTGTACTTTTAATATTTTCACTTTCATCTGCCGGTGTAGCCTGTATGTAATACCCAATAATTTGAGGTGTAGTAAAGCGAATGGTTATACTCTTAGATGTAACATTTGTATTTGCAGCCGATTTACTATCACTTAATCGTGTAGAACTGTTTCCGCTGAAAATAAGGAATCCGCCTCCCTGTGAAGCATGCTCTTCTATTCTTTCTGCAAAAGAGGAAGAAATTTCTGTTTGTGAAGTAAATCGAATTGATACATCTTTTGCAATAACAAACGCCACAGGATAAGAAGGAAAGATACATTTATTCATTGCATCAAAACGTTTCTGTACTTCTTCCTGATTTCCATTTGTAAAACTCACATCATCTGATGGTGCAATTTTACTATTTGAGAAATTGTACATGCTATTTGTGAGAAGAAAAATTCCCGGATTAAACCAGCCTCTCTCAATCTGCACTTTTGCAAGGTTCATTCCAATTTGAATATCCATATCGGAACTTGTACTCGTCATACTTTCAACAGAATTCTGATTCGACTTGTTTCCTGCGTATCCTCCAAATAAAAACGAAGTTCCCCATGTACTGTTTGAACTCTCTGATGTTTTACCCGATTTTTGACTAATTGATGACATTTTTGACTGTATTAGAACCTGTGTAAACCCTTCCGGCACCTGATTCGGCATAATATCCGCCACATTATTATTCGTTTCTTTATCACTGAACATCGCTCTGGATATATTTATTGAACTTTCCAATTCACTGATTTCTTCATTCACTGAATCAAGTTGTACTTTCAGCGATTCTAAAAGTTTCTTAAAATGTTGCCTGTTATTTTCCTCGCACCATTTCAATGCTATTTCGGTACTTCTTTTTGATGCATCAACCAATTCAGCCTGTGCATTATAACAGGCCAATCCTTTTTCCATAACTTTATTAATTATATTCGGAATGTCTTCACCTTTTCCTTCTGAAACACGGTGTACTTCTTCTGTTGATGGTCCCTCTAAAGTTTCATTATTCTTCTTACATAAAGAGATAATGGAATTGATTAATTCTGTTCCTGCTTCCCCCTGTTCCTGAAGGCAAGCCTTTGTCAATTCCTTCATCTTGCTTTGAGCCTCTTCGTATGCATGTTCCAATTCTTTGACACTTTTTTCATCGGGTAATGTAGACAGCAATTTTGTAATATTCAGCATTAAATTACTTCTCTGCATCTTAAGAACTTTTAACTTCTGTGCCAGTGCCGGTGCGCTTTCTAAAAGATCGATCTCCGTAAAAGAAGAATCTAACAGATTGAACCAGTTTCTCGGATATAAATTAACAGGATACACATATCCTCCGTCCGGACTTAGTTCTTCAACCATATTCATGGCTGAACGTGCATTTTCAATTTCTCCACCTGTTCCACAATTCAAAATGGCATTGATGATATTCATATCACTTGGTGAAAACACATTTAATACTTTACCTAGTTTTTCTTCCAATATAACATTTTCTGTCTCCGCAACCAATCCATACCATTCTAAATATGCATCTCTTCGTTCCTTCGGGTCAATAATATTCTTTTTCAACTCCTCCTTTTTATCTAACTGCTTTTGATTCCATTTTTCTTTTGCAGATACATATTCGCTATATAATCGATAAAACACCTGCTCTAAGGTCATTGTTTCTTCCATTTTTCCGTCAAAATTATACGGATATGGTGTCATAAGAACTTTTCTTAACTGTACTTTCATCTCAAACAGATTTTTGTTGAGTTTGGGCGAAAGCATATTCAATGCCGTACGGTATTGATTAGATAATTGTTTTCCATTATCCGCTGCCGTAACAAAACAGGCATCAAATAGTTTATTTACCAGTTTTGACTCATTCGCCTTCACATGAGCAGGTTTTTCACCATTCGTATCATATGTATACTCTTCCGCATTAATTAAAGTCCCCGGTAAATTCAGACAAAAATATTGATTTGGATTATCTCCTCCCATCACACTTACAATTTGCTGATAAAGTATGTCAAGAAAGCTTTTATTGCTATCTGAATTTTCTCCACTCGGAGCAGGTACTGTCGGAGAAGCCTTGACACTATTTGTTCCGATTGCATTCGCCTCTCTTTTGTTATCGTCAGTACCGGAGTTTTTACTCCCTTCTTTCGCCATGTTTTCTGCCTCCTTTTCTTGTTTTCTTGCTCAAATTATACAACATGGGAACTTCTTTACATGCAAATAACACAAAGAAGTTCCCATGTTGTGTCCATACAACATGGGAACTTCTTTGTCAAGGTAGGATTATTTAAGGTACTATTCTTTTTATCAATGGTATTTTTTTCATTAGTAAAACAATAATTAAAGCACAAGCATAGACAATTAATGCCCCGCCATATCTCCACTTCCAACCAAACGTATTCCAACTAAAATAATGTAATAATACTCTAATCACAAGCATATGTATGAGATATACTCCAAAACTCGCTCCGGATATTTTTCTGATTATATCTTTTATCTTTTCTGTCTTAAAAATTTTATCCCATTTTATGTATTTAAAAAGAGTAAACACTGCTACTGCTAACAAAACAGACGGTAAGTTTAAATACCCCCAACTTATTTTGTTCAGTTGACCATCTCGAATTGATAAAGTATATGTCATTCCATATCTGATTACAATTCCCAAAATTCCGCCAAAATATATGATATAACGGCTTCTCTTTGGCAACTCTTTTTTGGATAATATGTATCCCACAATAACAAATACAATATAGCCACCTGTCAACGGAAAATTCAAATTTGAATTAAATGGAATATTCATTATAGACATAATAAAAGGTAAAACAGAATATGTCACTATTCCTATTCCTGTCATATAAATTAATACTTTTAAATTTTCTTTTAATTGAGCCAACACCGGAATACTTAAATATACCATGAATAGCGGAATAAAAAACCAATAAATACCTTCTATTTTACTATTTACTATCATATCAACTAGTGTAGTGAATTTTAAATTGCCCAATTCAATCGTTTTTTCCACCAATCCTTTTTCAATTAAAATGAAAAAATTCCACAAAATAAATGGAACAAATGTCTTAACAATCCTTTTCTTAAAATACGTTTTCGTATCATATTTTTCACGATATTCCATTAAAGTTGCTCCTGAAAGCATAAAGAAAATCGGAACTGCCCAATATGCTACCGTTTCTACAAGCAGACTCTCTTTCCACACTCGCGTATTGCTATAAGCATGTACCGCACTATTACAATGCATATAAATCACACAAAGACAGGCGATTATATTTAATAAATCAAAATATAAAATATGTTTCTTTTCTTTATTCATCGTATTTTTCCTTTGTTTGTAAGTTTATTTTTTCCTTATCTTTTTTAATACATTTTATTGCTAAAATTCCATAAACTATAAACTCAATTACCATAATAGTCAAATAAGCATTTGCTGCTCCTCGCACCTGAAATATTACGGATATCATAAAACAAAATAATCACATTCCCTACTGCCTTAACAAAAAATGATTTTCCTACCAAATATAATTTCCTACGTTTTTAACAATAAGAGTATATGTTTTCTCTTTCTTGGTTTCTAATAGATTGTCTAATTCCAACTCAATACTCTTGTTCTTATCATCAAACTGTACTGTCCAACTTTGTATTATTTTTTCATTTTGCTTTAATATAAAATCCAGTTTAATTTCTTCATTTATAAGTTACTAAAGATAAGAAAATAATTACAAGCAATAGAAAAATAAATGTAATTATCCGCTTTTTTTTTAATCTCATCTTTGATTTTGTCTAATACCATTATGAATCCCCCAAAAAACTTTCTACCGTTCTTTCTAATCCTTCCTTCAAATACACTTCCGCAGTCCACCCCAACTTCTCTAACTTTTCAGTATTTAACTTCACTCTTCCCATTTTACTATAACCCGCACTCTGTGTCTCAGGAATATCGAATACTACCTTTAAATTAGACTCTTGTTTTAATTGTACCAGCATAAAAGCAACTTCTCTTATCTCTTTCTCTTCTTTTTCATTTGCCACATTATATGCCGAACCATTTTCACCTTTTAATAATACTAAAAACAATGCACTCACCGCATCTGTAATATAGCAAAACGCTCTCTTCGCTGTTCCTTCACTCTTTAATACAATATTTCTATTATTTACAATGTCTGAAATAAAATCAGACATTACCCTGCCATCTTCATCAATTGCCATTCCAGGTCCATAAGAATGTGCTATTCTCACCGTACAATATGGTACACCATACTGTACACGATAACTTTCTAAAATTGTCTCTGACATTCTCTTACTTTCCGGATAGCACGCTCTTAGTTCTGTCGGTTCTAATACTCCCATAGTATTTTCATAAATTTCATCTGCATTATCCACCTTACCATATACTTCTCTTGTAGATGTGTACAGTACATTTTTAACCTCATTTTTCTTGGCAAATTCTAGTACATTTATTGTTCCAAGTGTATTTGCTTTAATAATTCCCACAGGGTCATTAATAATAAATTTAGGACTTGCATTTCCCGCAGCATGTACAATATAATCTATCTCTTTTTCCGTTTTAATTTCTTCACAAACATCTTGTACTAATAGTTCAAATTTTTCATTCTCCAAAAAATCGCAGAAACGCTTTTCTGCCTTCGCTTTGTTTCTTACAAGTGCCATTACATTAATATTATACCCTTTAACTTCATTCAAGCGTATAAGTGTATAAACCATATAAGTGGCTAGCATTCCACTAGCCCCTGTTATTAGGACGCTTTTATCACGTAATATTTCAAACGGAATTTCCTCTCTTCTAATAATTTCATCTAAATCATTTTGCACAACAATATTTCTATACCCAAACATGTTTACTCCTTTACACTCCGAATAGTTGAGAATTCTCTTTTGCCTCATATAGTGCTCTAAAAGTATAATAATCCATTGGCGTTGTTATTTTAATATTCTCTACCGGACCATTCACAATAGACAACGTATGTCCATAATATCTCATAATAGATGCCGAATCAATAAAATCATATTTTTCTTCTTCCTGTGCCTTATGATGTGCCTCCAGTATTTCTTTTAGTATAAAAGCCTGCGGAGCACGAGCCATTAAGCATTCTGCTCTTTCGATGACATCTTTAATTGTTTTTCCATTTTCAACTCGTATAATCGTTTCAATTGCAGGAGCAACCGTAATGGCTGAACCATTTTCTTTTACCGATTGTATACAATCTGAAATTGTCTTCTCTTCAATTAATGGGCGAACCCCGTCATGAATAAGAACTATGGCATCTTCTCCATACCTTTTCTGTGCTGCTTCTAAACCATTATAAATAGATTCTTGCCCCGTTTTTCCTCCCGGTACAATATCCTTTACCTTGGTAATATCAAATTTTTTCAATATTTTTTTCAAGTATGGGATCCAATCTTCCACACAAGCAATCACAATACCATCTATATCGTTGTGTAACTCAAAATGTTCTAATGTATGAATAATAATATCTTTCCCATATAATTTTAAAAACTGTTTCGGAACTGCCTTACTGTTCATGCGAGTCCCGATTCCACCTGCAAAAATTACGGCTACATTCATAGTTCTTCCTCCCTGGATATTTCAAAATCTGAATTAACGGTTCTTTTTCCTTTTATAAACTATATAATAATTATATAAATGTGACACTCTTAATAATAGTTTATATCTTTCCTTTTCCAGTAAACTGGAAATGCATCGTTTTGTAAAAGGATACTTGTCCCTAGAATTCTTTGATTTTATCATTGTAAACTCTTCCATTTTACCAAATTGCTTTAAATAATTCAATTTTTCACTTGTCGTAACATCGCAATTTTTTCGTTCAAACATCAGAATTGCTTCAATAAAGTAATTCATTGCATATTGTGACCAGTCTATTTTTGTTCCGTACTTTTGATTTAAATATTGAACTAGTTTATATTCTTCCTTTGCCGCCATAATAAGCGCCATCTGCTGATTTTCATGATAACTGCTCGATGTACTATGTGCTTCTCTTTGATAGTGATTATATTCCACTCCTTCCCACACATACATACTATCTGTTAAATAAAATAATTGAAAATTAAATATCCAATCTTCATATCCTTTTTTCACATTTTCCGGGAAAAATAGATTATTACTTATCAGTAATTCTCTTTTATATATACCATTCCATATCATATTAAAGAATCCGTCATCTTTTAAACTCTGATAGTCTTTTTCAATATTCTGTAATTCCACTTTCCTAGTTGTTGAAAAACCCCTTACACGAGCAGAGTTTTCATCTACGTTCCAATCTTCTATTACACGATAACCATACTTTACTACTTCTGCATTGTTAGATTTTGCGTACTCATAAATTTTCTTCAGCATTCCCTCCTGATAAGTATCGTCATTATCAATAAAGGCAATATATTCTCCTTCCGCTTCTTTTATTCCTCTATTTCTGGCAGCCGAAATCCCCTGATTTTCTTGATGAATAACCTTTACTCTTTTATCTCTTTTGCTCAAAGCATCACAAATTCCCCCACTATTATCCTTAGATCCATCATTCACCAATATTAATTCTATTTCGTTCAAATCCTGCTCTAATACACTATTTACTGCCATTTCTATATAGCGCTCTGAATTATATACCGGCATAATCACACTTACTTTAATCATCTCGTTTGCCTTTTATTCCTTTCTTAATCTCAGTTATACTGACATTCCAAAGTTTCATATTTATTAATACATATACCAATAGTCCACTAATTCCTACTATAAAAATCTTTATAATTCCTTCCACAGGAACAAACATTGTTATAATATACCATACGAGAACTATCCCCAGACAACTAATAACACATTTTAAAATTCCACTTTTCATTGTTGATAAATCAATATAGTCTTTTGCTGATGCATAGGAAACAATAAACATAATCAACTCTGCTATCATAGTAGTTATCGCCGCCCCTATATAACTAAATTTAGGAATCATAATAAAGTTTAATAAAAAATTAGTTCCCGCCGAAATTATAGATGCTTTTAAAATAGCCTTCTCTTTTCCATTTGGTAATAATACTGAAGTTGTCATAAAAGATGCCAAAGAAGAAAAGCATAGAGAAATGCTTAAAATTGCCAGTGCGCCTACCGCTTTTATGTATTTCTTACCTGCCAAAAACAGAATAATCTCTTTCGATAATAATCCGCAAAGTAAACATAGCGGAAGTACTAAAAACAAAACAACATTAAAAATTGTTTTCATTAATTTCATTGACTCATCTTTATTTGTTTTATTACTTAGCGCAGACAATCTTGGTACCGTAACAATAATAATCGCAGCAACAACATTTTTAAAAATATTATATACTTTTACCGCTGCGCTATAAATTCCGTTGTCATAAGAACCTTTCATAATATTCAACATCGTTGAATCTACATTCACATAAATAATTGTTGCAACATTTATGGCAAAAATAAGTAAAATCGGTTTTATATGTTTTTTCCAATCACAATGAAATGTAAATCTTAATTTACAATATTTTCTGATATAAATCCAATTGGGAATAGCCGCGCCTGCACTGGAAAAAGCCAATATTCCCGCATATATCAAATAGTCTCCATCATCTTTAATTAATAAAAACATTAATATCAAGCCAATAAACTGAATAACAACATTTCTAATCGTAATATAAACAAAATCTTCATAAATAGAATTAATCCAATCTACCACAAAGGTTGAACCAATAGTAATAATACTAAAAATAGCCAGCAGTTTCTGATATGTTTGCAAATATGGAATAAAGCATACCAGAGATACCAACACCCCTAGCGCAACCACTGTCATAATTACATTAATCGAAAAAAGTTGATTTGCCAAATGATTAAATTTCTTCTTATCTTCCCTTACTTTTGCACCTTCTCTGATTGCATAAGTAGAAATTCCCAATCCCGCAATCAGTCCCACATAATTAATAATAGAACGCGCAAATTCAATATCTCCCATATCACTTACATTTAAAATTCTTACCACATATGGATAAGTGATTAATGGAAATATGATTGAAGCGCAAGTTTTTAAAATATTAAAAAAAGCATTTAATGCTATAGATTTTTTTTTCATCTTTTCAACTACTTTCCTAAACAAGTGTTTTTAATATTTGTGCAAACTGTTTTCCCGTGTTCTCCCAACTCAGGTTATTCATACATTCAATCGCATTATTATTCATATATTCTAATCTTTCAGGGTTTGCCAAACATTCCTTTATCTTTTTATATAAGTCATCTGCTGAGAATGATGTTAAAATTGCAGACTCTTTTTCAAAAAAGTACGGAAACGTTCCATCTGCAAATTCTATAAGAGGTAATCCTGTTGCAAGCATTTCAAAAGGAACTAATGAAATATTTGTCATTGATGATACCATTCCGAAATCTGCATCTTTGTATAAATCCATCAGTTCACTTTTAGACAGTTTACCCAAGTTTTTTCCTAAACTTGCATCTATTCCTTCTATTCCTCCATAGAATGAAATGTTTAGACTCATTCCGTCTTTTTCCATTTTTTCTTTAACCTTTTTCAAAATAATCGGTATTACAGTAGGCAATCTTCTACCAGCCTGTTTTAAATATACAACTAATTTAATTTCTTTTTTGTTTTTGTATGAAAGATAATCTCTCTCTACCATATGATATTCACTTTTTTCATATGGAAAATCAATATAGTCAATTTTTGTTTCTACATTAACATTTCTCTCAATTTCTCTTTTATTCCATTTCCCCAGACTAACCATATGAAGACCTAATTCATAGGTCTTCTTTGCCAAAATATATCTTTCTCCATCTTCACAAAAATATGGTTCATAATCCTGTACGAAATACATTTTATAACCATTTAACTTTGTTGCTGTATAGACAGACTTCCAATCTGTTGCAATAACTACATCGTACTGTTTTGACAACGCTTTTTTTGTAGTCATTTTACCTCTATAATCATCTAAATTTATTTTAGCATTTCTTTGCACTTCTTCTTCGCTTTGTCCGCCTAATGCAATATATGTCACATCAAAATTTTCTTTACTCAGTGCTGTTCCTATTCTCAAAATAGAAGTCATTCCCCCCGCGTGAGCACCTACATAACTTGTTATAATCGCAACCTTTTTCACCTGTTTAGGCAACTGATTATTTACATCTTCAAATGTCTCATCTGCTATTAACTTTTCAATCTGAAGTTTTATACGATTTTCTTTATATTTTTTTATATACTTAATAATTGTTTTTTTCATTTTTACTCCCTTATCATAAATTACTCTTAGTTCAATACACTTCTATACGGAGCAATTGACCATTCGTTAAATGTTTTCATATAATATACCGCATAAAATCCTAATAAAATCACATAGAAAATTCTTTTTCTCCATTTATTTTTATCACTTTCCAATAAAGTAGGAATATATACAATACTAGGTATAAAGAAATAATATACAAAGCGTTTATATTCCGGAAGCCAACTTCCAAATAAAACTAAAATACTACTGAAATACATACAGTTTTTAAAAATGGTATGTTCTTCTTCACACATTTTTTCATATAATATACTGATAAGCAGAGGCAATAATATAAGCCCTAAAAATAATGCACTTACACCAAATCCTCTTGTAGTATAATTGGTATTTAAATATCTTGGCAAAAATGTTGCAAAAAGCCATGTCATTATCTCTGTATAGAATAGATTAAATGGCAGTAATATAATTGCCGCCAGAATGAACGCTGTACTTTTCCATTTTTTCCCCAATATCCAATAAAACGGCAGCATAATAATTGCCGTAAAATGAAAAGTAGTTGCTAATAAAACACAACCTAAATATTTTAAAAATTCATGCGACTTAATGTAAGAAAGCCCCCAAAACACTAACATTACTGCTGTGAATTGGCGGATCTGATGTAATCCTAATGTTGCGAAATAACCATTTAAGAAAAACATCAAATAACTAACCGCATAATTTTTAGAATATTTTTTAAGGCAAAGAGATAACAGTCCATATGACATTAACGAATAAATTACATAAACCCACTGAAATTCCAAACCTAATTTATTTACGAGCAAACAGATTAATTTATATGTTATTTCTACCTCTTGCTCATTGCCTGAAACAATTCTCTGATAATACACATAGTAATTTCCATAATCGGTTCCTACATTTTTCATTAAAGCATTAATTAAAAACATTGGAAGGAATGCCAAAATCGCCCAAAATATGACTTTTATTTTATATCTATTTACTTCTTCCTTATTAATATTATTTGCTAATTCTTTTTGGCTTTCACACCAAAACCAAGCAAAGAATATTGTAAGTAATATCATTATATTATAAACTTTAATAAGGCATCCCCCTCTTTTATTCTAATCCTATCATTCCACAAAGAACTGCTTTTCTCTCTGTCCAAATTTCTATTTCTCGTTCTACTTCATATTTCATTGATTTTCCAAAATTTTCTACCAATAATACTTTTAAATTATCTTCTTTTATCTCTGTATTTCTACTACATTGAACATACTGAATTGTCTTTGAATGCTTATTCAATTCTTCAACAATTCTTTTCACAATTGATGCAGAACCTGTTCCCGTTACAAACACTTTTTCATTTCCGTAACGATTTTCAAAATTTCCACTTACATTCTTAGTGATTTTTTCAAAGCCACCTTTATCCCACTTATAACCTTCTAAGTTACAATAAATTTTTCCTTTAAGTTTTCCGAAAATTTTTCTTTTACTGAAGCCTAATCCTAAAATAGTAATTCCATATTTTTTCAAATCACTAACAGTATATATTTTCTTTGTCATCATATAAGAAAAGAATAATATAATCACTGCCAAAAATACTCCCAGCATTGCTCCCCAAACTAATCCTTTAATAGTCTGTACAAATACGCTTCTTAATGTGAGTTGGGCTGCCGTTGTTGCTCCGCTGATTACACGAGTTGTCTGTGTTCCTGCACTCGCTCCCGGCAATTCATATATAACTGTTGTTCCCAATACTTTATACTCAAAATCCGTTATTTCTTTTTTTACCAGTGCCGTTATTTCTTCAGCATAATTATTTGCAACTTTTCTTGCTATTTCTTCGTTTGTTGATTTAAATCCAAGCGTAATCACCGATTCTGTGGAAGTAACCTCTCTTGAAGTTCTTGTTACGCTATTTAAATCTGTTCCATCTAAAATAAACTGTCCAAAAAAATCAACCTTTGCATATGGATACTTTGCTTCTTTGTCTAAAATATAACCATACTGCTGCAATTTTGTTTTTCTTCTTGCATCTTCTTTCGCTTCTTCCTCATACCATTTATCGTACATTTTATTCATTACTGTCTCACTCGTTCCTAATGTACGATATCCGTCTATAATTCTTTGAGTAACTTCCGTAAGTTGTCCGTCATGTTCCTCATATTTAGGCGATATTTCTATATTCACTAATATTTTTGACCACACCGGTTCATCAGACTTCACTTCTGTTTGCGTAGTTGTATCTTTAGGTTGACTTTTATAATCTTTCATCAAACCAACAAAACGTACTCCTGAAAACAAAAGTGCCACTAAAATTACAATACTTAGAAAACTTTTCCATTTTCTTATCATAAAAGCACAAAAATTATTTAAATCATAAAAATTATCCATTTAACTGTCCTCTCTTTATCTTTTTAGTTTTAACTAAACTTATCCTCTCTTACAAATAATAAAATCTCCTACCATTGCTTTATCTGTAATATAATACTTTCTATATTTTCTTACCAGTTGGAGATAATATTGGAGTTTTCCTGTCTCATAAAACTTTTTTCTCGTCTCCATGAAAGATATAATTCTCTCTAAAAGTTCTAATTTATTTTCCTCTTGATTATAGTCTCTTACCATTTTTTCTAAAAATTTAGAAACCTTTATATAGTAATTAATATCTGACAATTTTTCTTCTTTTTTGTGTCGAACAGCATCTGAGGCATTTGAATCATGTCTTCTAAACTGTATAGAACTAAAGTTATATAAATATAACCCGTCTAAAAAAAGTGCCGTTCTCCAAAACAAAGCATCATGAGGATAATCGTCGAATTTATATTTTTCAGCAATTTCAAACAACGTTTTTCGCAACGCCATAACACAACCCGGTCTATAAATATACAAAGCCTTCTCGCTTAACTCAATTTTTTCGCAAGACTCATCAAACTTCATTGTCTTTGTGAAGATATTATCCACTTTTCTGTGTTCTTCTCCTTCATAATATGGTGTATAATTAGATGACAATGCTAGTATTTTATCATTTTGCTCCATAACCAATGACATTTTTTCTAATTTTTCTAAATTCCAAATATCATCTTGATCACACGGAAAAATCACTTCACCTTTAGCCTGCCTTATACCAAACATAAAGTTTTCTTTCCAACCTTTGTTCTTTTTATTTTCGATTAACTTCCAACTATGTAATTCATTCTGTTGAATATAGTTTTTTATAATTTGAACAGTATCATCTTTAGAACAATCATCAATTATTATAATCTCGTCCGCCTTCCGCGATTGATTTTTTAACGAATCCATTTGTTCCTGAATATACTTTTCTCCATTATAACAGCACATTACCACTGATATCGTCATTTTTTTCTCCAATTCCAACCTTTAAATTTCTTATTTTAAATAACAAATTGTTCAACCACATATTGTGTTGCCTTTCCAGTTTCCTTATTTCCAAGTAAATCATGATGTCTCAAAATTTTCTCTTTTGCCTTCGTTTCATCATAATTTAAAATGACCTGTTTTAGTTGTTCATTATCTTTCGCCAATGGAAATGCCCATGTTTCAGGAGGTGTATAGAAACTTCTATCTTCCCCATATTGCTCAATATCCGGCACAAAAAGAAATCCCGGTTTAAACGTTAGAGAATAGTCCCAAATTGTCGAAGAATAATCTGTAATAAAAACATCTGCTGCATATAATAGTTCCTGCATATCCGGATAATCATTTGCTGAAATTCCACTTCCTAAACTTGCGTCTTTTACAAAATGATGTTTACGAACCAGTAAAACCCATTCTCCTCCAAATCTTTCTTGTAAGGCCTTTAAACATTCTTTCTCATCTAATTCCGATCGAAAACTGGCAGTTGCTTCCTCTCCTCGGTATGTCGGTGCAAATAATAAAATCTTTTTGTCTTTTTCAATTTTGAAATATTCTTTTACTTTAGCAACAATTTCCAAATTATCTTGATTTATTAACACATCATTTCTAGGCATTCCATATTCAAAAAATTTTTCTCTGGAAACACATTTTGCCTTCGCCATAACTTCTGAAAATTTACTACAACTGGAAATAAATACATCTGTTTGTTCTCCACAAATTTTATTTATTTTCAAATCTACCGGGTGTTGGTCTGTTATAAAATCAATTCCACTTTTTTTATAGGCTCCACCACCATGCCATGTATTAATAAAAGTTTGTGATTTTCTCTTTGGAATATAACTTCCCAGACCATCATTAGAAATGATAATTTTTGAAGTCAGTAAATAGAAAATACTTTTTAACGTTCCCGGTTTTACTGTTTTTTCTACTACGTTCGTATCATTTCTATCTTCCCAAATATATTCATATTGCCCCTGATACTTTTCTTGCATATATTGATAAATATACCATGGATTGCAACTTATACTTTGTCCTAAATTAGAACTTAAATATATTCTATTACTCTTTACCGGAAATAAATACAATCCTCTTAAAATAATTCTGCATCCAAGAATAACACCTAGTTTTACATATTTCATATTGGTTCCTACCTTTTTTGTTTCACTTTTGAAAAAAACATTGGCAATTTATTTTTTACAATATAAATAACTCTGCCAAGAATAATGCAAGTTTTTTTCTTTTCCGCTTGCAATAAATGCAGCATAATTTTCATCACTTTGCTTTCACCTTTTCCAAACGGAATAATTTCCTTATAAATATCTTCCTGCATCACTCTGCTAATCCAATTCAATCTATCCCGCTTATTCATTTTTGCTCGCTTATCACAGTTTCTCTGCAATGCCGAAAAAATGTATCGGGTATAAAGTGCTGCCATAACTGCTTTTTTTTCTTCTGTGCAAATCCCCCAATATTTATGTTGTTCATACAGAAGTTCGATTCTTCTTCGATGTAGTTCATAATATTGAGGCACAAATTTCGCAGTCAAACTATTATCCATTCTTTTGTTATAATGATAAGCCGGTAAATTGAGGATATTCATACTTTGAATATCCATACAATATTGCACATTAAACAAAATATCTTCTATCAATGTAATTTTTTCAAACTGAATACCAATCTTTTTCAAATAATCCAAAGAATAAAATTTATTCCAAGCATACCCATATAAAGTTTCTTTTTCCAATGACATAATCTCTGCTCTAACGTCCTCTTTAGTGCAAAGTAATTTTTCTTTATGACAAACAACTTCTGTATGATGTAATTTATCATCATGGTCATAATATTCTTCCACTAATCCTATTACAACAACTTCCGCCGGATTCTGTTGCAATGAAGAATATACTCTTTCCAGCAAATTTGTATCCACATAATCATCAGAATCCATAAACCAAATATATTTTCCTTTGGCTACAGCCATACCTGTGTTTCTAGTATAACTCAATCCTTGATTTTCTTTGTGATGAATAACCTGCACATACTCATATTTTTGTGCATACACATCACATATCTCCGGACATTTATCCGGAGAACAATCATCTACCAAAATAATCTCATAATCTTGAAAAGTTTGTTGTAACACGCTGTCTATAGCCTGACGCAAATGTTTTTCCACATTATAAATAGGCATTACAATACTAAAAAACGGCTTTCTATTCTCCATTATCTTCCCACCTTTAATTTGGTAAATAATTTTGTATTTTTCGTCTTCACATAAGTGATTGTTTTTGCCTCTAAATAAGTGAGGAAAGTACAGTGCCACTTAATCGGCAATAACAATATTTTCATATAAAGAGAACGTGGTTTTGCCAATTTACCCATCTCATTAATTCTCGGATTCTGCAGCATTTTTTTGATTTCTTTTTTCTTTTCTTTTGCTGTCATCTCACATTTCGGGTTTGTAATATTTTCCACGCAGCCAACAAAACGTTCCATATAACGTCTTGCAATCATTTCCATGCTTTCCGGTCCCCCGACTTTCCATTCTTTGTAAAGATTTACCATCCAGCCATGCTCTTCCTCACGTTTTTCATACATTCCCGGTCTGTATGCCGCTGTCTCCGATTCTGTTCTCGCTCTGAGGAAATGGTAATACTGTTTAGAAGTTACCGTAACTCTCTCCACATTTCTTACCACACTTACGTTAAACGGAAAATCGTCCCAAAACGTTGTTGGAAAACGCAAATTATTTTCCATAACATATTTTGCCTCAAACAATTTGTTCCATGGCGTATATAAAAGATTTTTGTCAAATAGTTTGTACGCATTTCTGCGGAAAGTTTCTTTATTCGGATAAACCGCGTCTTCCACCACATAATTGTCGGTCATAAATTGACCATCTCCAATAAACGTATCAATATAAAATCCTGCCACAACAAGTTGTGCATTGTCACGTTTTGCAAGATTATACATATCCTCTAACATGGTAGGCTCTGCCCAGTCGTCTGAATCAAGGAAATAGAAATATTCTCCTTTTGCCATTTCAATCGCCATGTTTCTGGCACTTGGAGCACCACCGTTTTCTTTATGAATCACACGGATTCTGTGATCCTTCTCTGCATAAGCATCACAGATTTCTCCACTTTTATCAGGAGTTCCGTCATCTACAATTAAAAATTCCCACTCTTTTAATGTCTGTGCCTGAATACTTTCAATGGCTTTTCCCACATATTCTTCTACCTTATATACAGGCATAATGATACTTACTTTAATATTGCTATTTTCCATTTTCTATTCTCCTACGCTAACTCTTTTTCCACTAACTGAAATGCAGATTCAATTACCTTGTCCATATCATAATACTTATATTCTGCCAAACGGCCACCTAAAATCAAGTTGCTTTCTTTATCTGCCTTTGCTCTGTATTTCTGATACAATTCCTGATTCTTCTCATCATTAATCGGATAATACGGCTCCATTCCCTCTTTCCAGTCTGCCGGATATTCTTTAGTAATGACCGTCTTGTCCTGTGTACCATATTCAAAATGTTTATGCTCAATCACGCGGGTATACGGTGTTTCTCTATCCGTATAGTTTACAACTGCCACCCCTTGATGGTTCTCTTCATTTAATACTTCCGATTCAAAATGAAGGCTTCTGTATTCCAATTTCCCATAGCAGAAATCATAGAGGGAATCCAAAGTTCCCGTATAAAGCACCTTTTCTCCTAAAGCGCTGTATTTTTCTCTATTCTCATTGTAATCTACACCAAGTTCTACATCGCAGCCTTCAAACAATGCATTGATTAAAACATTGTAACCACCAATAGGAATACCCTGATATAAATCATTAAAATAATTATTGTCATAAGTATATCTGACCGGTAACCTTTTAATGATAAATGACGGAAGATCTTTACAATCTCTCCCCCATTGTTTCTCAGTGTATCCCTTAATTAATTTCTTATAAATATCTTCTCCGACCAAGCTGATCGCCTGCTCTTCAAGATTTTGTGGCTCTCCGCTGATTACTGCACGCTGTCTGTCAATAATCTCTTTCGCTTCCTTCGGTGTGGCCACACCCCACATTTTGCTGAATGTGTTCATATTGAATGGCATATTATAAATTTCACCTTTATAATTTGCAATCGGAGAATTTGTATAACGGTTAAATTCAACCAATGAATTTACAAAATCCCACACTTGGCGGTTACTTGTATGGAAGATGTGCGCCCCATATTTATGCACATGGATTCCTTCCACGTCTTCACAATAAATATTTCCACCTAATGTTTCTCTTTTTTCCACTACTAAACATTTTTTACCCTGCTTACGCGCAAAATAAGCAAATGTTCCCGCAAATAATCCTCCGCCTACAATGACATAATCATATTTCTTCATTATTCATACTCCTTTTCATCGCTCTCTGCCGCATGGAAAACGTATTCCGGTCCTCCGCCATTTGTCTTAAATGCTTCCGTACTGTCAGATTTCAACAGTACAATAAATGTCTGGAAAATCAACTGTATATCTTTCCAAATGTTAAACTGCTCTATATACATCATGTCCATAATAAGTTTATCTTTCGGAGTTGTATTATATTTTCCCGCAATCTGTGCATATCCTGTCAAACCTGCTTTTACACGAAGACGATATCTAAACTCCGGAAGTTGTTTTTCATACTCATTTACATTTTCCAACATTTCAGGACGCGGTCCCACAAAACTCATATCCCCTTTTAGTATGTTGAGCAACTGAGGAAGTTCGTCCATACGGATTTTTCTTAAAATCTTTCCCGGTTTTGTAATTCTGTCGTCATCATCTGTCACCGAACGATTTTCCACATTTTCTTTCATTGTACGGAACTTGTACACTTCAAATACCCTTCCGTTCAACGTCGCACGTTTCTGCTTAAAGAAAATAGAACCTCCGTCATATGCTTTGATTGCAATTGCACTCACAATCCAAATCGGTGAAGTCAGAATTCCAAGTACGATGGCAAGTCCCATATCAAGAAGTTTTTTTGCAATTCTCTGTTCCATCGTCCAAGCCTTAACGTTTGCATTTAAAACAGAAACGTCGTCAAGCAAGTAATACTTAGCATTCATCTCCACAATATCTTCTATTTCCGGATTGAAATAAATATGGGTCTTCTTCTTATAACAATACCGTATAATTTCACTTCTCTCCACAACAGGAACATCTTGAATAAACACAGTATCCGCTTTATCTATTGTTTCCCATATTTTTTTATCCTTGTAATCTAAAACATAATCAATTTTATATTGTTTCCTAAAACGTGAAATAGCCCTTGTAATACAGTCCAAACTTTCCTGTGAGGACGTAATGATACAGCAACTGTCCGGTTCGTGTATCTTAAAAAACAGTGCATTTCCCGCATACGCAAAAATAACAATAACAATAAGTTGTACGATATATGCTATTATTAATGCCCCTATACTGCTTAATCTAAACGCAGTAATGCTGGGTGTAATCGTATTCATAATCATTAATTGTAAATATACTACTAAATCAGTAAAAAACGTTGCCAAACTAATAGAATATATGATTGGTTTGCTCTTTCTTCGCCCTACATCATACATTCCGTAAATTCTCAAAAACAAGATACCTACTATAGCAAATGTCGTCATTGTAATTCCCATTGTTCTTGACAATCGAATCAACGATGGATTTTCTTCTGACAAAATCAACATGAATACACCCAACAATGACAAATATAAAATTGCTTTAATAACAAGCCACATTGTGGCCTCGAATTTTCTTATCCAATAACTCATTTTTCCACCACCTATTACAATATCACACCTCATTATAAACGATAGTCCAATATTCCGCAAGGTTTCTTTCCTTAATTATATCTTATTTTGTAATATTTTTGTAACATTTGATTCTTTTCTTTTATTTTCTCCGCAAATGTACTAAAGGGCAAAACCTGCCAGATTCTGCCCTCAAAAATAAAATATTAAATTTCTATACACTTTAAATATCGTTTTAATGCATCTTGCCAAGACGGTAATCGTACAAATCCCTGTTCTTCTAACTTATCTTTAGACATTCTGCTATTATGAGGTCTTTTTGCTTTTGTCGGAAATTCATCACTTGTTACCGGATTGACTTTTACTTCCATTCCTGCCTGATGAAAAATCTCCTTGGCAAATTCACACCATGTGCAAATTCCTTCATTAGTAGCATGATACCTTCCGTACTTATCCGTTTCAATCATATCAACCAATAACCTTGCTAAATCTAATGTGTATGTAGGAGAACCCACCTGGTCATCTACTACCGATAACTCTTCATGTGTTTTTCCTAAATTCAGCATAGTCTTAATAAAGTTTTTACCATTCACCCCGAATACCCACGCAATTCGCACAATAAAAAACTTTTCTACATCTTTTTCTACCGCAAGTTCCCCTGCATACTTAGTCTGTCCATATACATTTAACGGATTACGTTCTTCATCAGGCTCCCAGTAATGTTCTCCTTCACCGTCAAACACATAATCTGTACTAATATACATCATTTTGATATTTAATTTCCCACAAACTTTAGAAATATTAGCTGTACCATCTGCATTAACTCTGCGACAAACCGCCTCATTTTCTTCTGCCGCATCAACAGCCGTATATGCCGCACAATGAATAACTGCTTCCGGGCTTTCTTTCAAAATAACTTTTTCTACTTTAGCAGCATCTGTAATATCCATTTCTTCAACGTCAACACCTACTGCTTCATGCCCTCTCTTTTTCAGTTCATTTACGACATCATATCCCAGTTGCCCTTTAACTCCTGTTACCAGTACTTTCATAATTCTCTCCTACTATTTTAATGATTCAATTCCCGGCCATTTCTGGTCTTTTTCTGATATAATTAATTCCATACCTTCTTCAATCGGCCAATTAACTCCTATCTCGGAATCGTTCCACGCAAGTCCGCCCTCATCATTTGGGTGATAGAAATCTGTACATTTATATGCAAACTCTGCAGATTCAGATAAAACTAAAAATCCATGTGCAAACCCTTTCGGAATAAAAAACTGTTTTTTGTTTTCTGCTGATAAAGTCACTCCATACCATTGTCCATAAGTTTCTGAGCCTTCTCTCAAATCAACTGCAACATCAAACACTTCTCCACTTACAACTCTAACCAATTTATCCTGTGGATAATTTATTTGAAAATGCAGTCCTCTCAAAACTCCTTTTTTAGAACTGGATTGATTATCCTGAACAAACTCCATATCTATTCCGGCTTCTTTATAATCATTATAATTATAAGTTTCCATAAAATATCCGCGTTCATCTCCAAATACAGTAGGCGTAATTACTTTTAACCCTTCTATTTCACATGTTTCTACGCTTATTTTTCCCATGACGTTTCCTTCTTTCTCCTTATAATCCTTCCGCTATTTCCATTAAATATTTTCCATACGCTGTTTTTAATAATGGCTGCACCAGTTCAATCAACTGTTCTTTATCAATAAATCCTCTCTTATATGCAATTTCTTCAATGCAGGAAATATATAAGCCTTGACGTTTCTGGAAAGCCGCCACAAAATCTGCCGCATCAAGCAAGGCATCATGATTACCTGTATCCAACCATGCAAATCCACGTCCAAGCGTTTCTACATGAAGTTTACCTTCTTCTAAATATGCATTATTTACACTTGTAATCTCTATCTCTCCTCTGGCTGATGGTTTGACATTTTTAGCAATTTCCACTACTTTATTATCATAAAAATACAATCCCGGAACTGCATAGTTTGATTTTGGCTTCTCAGGTTTCTCTTCAATTGAAATAGCCTTTCCATTTTCATCAAATTCTACTACTCCATATTCTCTCGGGTCACGCACATAATAACCGAAAATGGTTGCGCCTTCTTTTCTTTCTGCAACATTTTTCAACACTTTCGAGAAACTTTGTCCATAAAAGATATTGTCTCCAAGAATTAACGCAACATTGTCATCTCCAATAAATTCTTCTCCAATAATAAATGCATCAGCAAGCCCTCTTGGACTTTCCTGAACAGCATAACTAAATTTCATTCCCAGTTCTTCACCTGTCCCTAATAATTCTTCAAACACCGGTAAATCACGTGGAGTCGAAATAATAAGCACTTCTCTTATTCCTGCTAACATTAGAATTGATAACGGATAGTAAATCATAGGTTTGTCATATACAGGCATAATCTGCTTTGATACCGCCTTAGTCAACGGATATAATCTTGTTCCTGAGCCTCCGGCTAAAATAATTCCTTTCATTTGAAACCTCCTTTGCTAAAACGAAAAGAAACAACCAGCAGTATCCTTGATACTGCTGATTTTCTTACTTATACATTTCTTCATAATACTTTTGGTAATCGCCACTTGTTACATTCTTCATCCATTCTTCATTCTCAAAGAACCATTTAATTGTTAATTTGATTCCTTCCGCAAACATTGTGTCCGGTTCCCAGCCCACTTCTTCTTTAATCTTATCCGGAGCAATTGCATAACGTCTGTCATGTCCTTTTCGGTCTTCCACATATGTGATTAAATTCTCGCTGACAAGTTCTTTCCTAGGGTCTCCTTCCGGAAGCATTTCCTGAAGAGTGTCCAAAATAATATGAATAATTTCAATATTCTGTTTTTCATTATGTCCACCGATATTATATGTTTCAAAAAGTCTTCCTTTTTCCTGCACCATATCGATTCCCTTTGCATGATCCGCAACATAGAGCCAGTCTCTTACATTTTTCCCATCTCCATATACCGGAAGTTTCTTTCCTTGCAAAGCATTATTGATAATCAATGGAATTAATTTCTCCGGAAATTGATACGGTCCATAGTTATTACTGCAATTTGTAATATTAGCAGGGAACTTATATGTGTCCATATAAGATTTTACCAGCATATCTGATGATGCTTTACTTGCCGAATAAGGGCTGTGCGGATCATATGGTGTTGTTTCGTAGAAATATTCTCCCTCTTCTTCCAACGAACCATATACTTCATCAGTTGATACATGAAGAAATTTTTTATCTTCTTTGAAAGTACCGTCTTCTAATTCCCATGCCGCTTTTGCTGCATTTAGCATAACTAAAGTTCCCAACACATTTGTTTTCACAAACACGTCCGGATTTTTGATACTTCTATCCACATGACTTTCTGCCGCAAAATGCACAACTCTGTCTATGTCATTTTCCTCAAAAATTTTATTGATTGCATCTGCATCGCAAATATCCGCTTTTACAAATGTATAGTTTTCTCTATCTTCTATATCTTTGAGATTCTCCAAATTTCCTGCATATGTTAATTTATCCACATTAATAATACGAATGTCATTTCCATATTTTTCAAACATATAATGAATATAATTTGAGCCGATAAAACCCGCTCCACCAGTTACTAAATATGTTCTCATTTAACTTCCTCCATAAATTATTTTTCACTATTATAGCATTTTGTCACTCTTGTTTCAAGTCCACCTATACTGTACTTGATATAACATACTCAATAAATAGTTAAAAACCTATCTTTCTACCGCTTTACATTTGGGTCAGTTGGATCCCAAGTCTGTCCGGCAGGTATTTTAATTGTACTCGGTTTTCCCAATGGCCCCGGAGTATTTGAGTCATAGATTGTTACTTTCGTTTTTAATGAGCAATTATCATAAATCCATTTAGCATCTCTGACACAAAGTCTAACGCAACCATGTGATGCCGGCTGTCCTAACATATTATAATCCTTCGCATTCAAATTATAACTTGTCATATTTTTACCAGCCACCGAATGGAACAAAATGCTTCCTGTAATTCGTGTACAATACTGTCCGTATGATGGTCCCATTAAAGTATGCCATCTATACTTAGCCGGAGTATAAAATGTTCCCACGGGCGTTGGTGTATTTGGTTTTCCAACTGAACAGGCAAATCTTTTTACCGGGATAATGTAACCATTATTACCATCTTTTGCATAAACCGTTACAGTACACGCTTTTCTGTTTACTTTTATATAATAACTGGATTGCTTTGGTAAAATGCCGTCCAAATCCAATTGCTTTTCTCCATTTTTATAATAGAATTTGTAACCGCCTTCATAATACCAGCCTGTTTTTCCCTCTTTATAATAATTCGCATTGCTCCCCGGTGCTTGCTGTCCTTTAGGAACTAACTGCACCTGCAATGCCTCCAAACGATAGGACATTTTTGCGGTTCCTGCTGATTGCCCATTTTTTGCCCAGCCTAACCACCCTAAATTTTGAACATGAGCACGATAGTAAATATCATAGTATTTTGCCAGTTCCTCAGTTAATTTAATTTGAATTGCTTCTATCCTCTTTTTCTGCCCTGTTGTTCCTGCCAATTGGTCATCTTGCTTCCAATTCTGCCAACCTATATCCTGCACATGAGTGCGATATTCTATTCCACCTTGTAATGTTATGGAGTTATCCTTTGAAATTTCAAACTTAATTCCTTCTAATCTTTTACTTTCCCCAATCGTTCCTACAATATTCTGTATATTCTTTTCCGGAGTATTTCCTATATTCTGTATATGTGCAGACGTTAAAATATTTTTCCAATTAATTCCCTTTAAATAACTTTTTTCAGTTGCGTCAAGTCCTGTCTCTTCTCCTTTGTTCATCAACCTGATTTCCATTGCCTCTGCCTGCTGACTCATCGTTTCCGTACCTGCAAGCGAACCATTTTTTGCCCAACCAAGCCAATCCACATAGGAAGAATGTACTCTATAATACACATCTGCATTTTCTTCCATTTCTCCTGTAAGACGAATTTGAATCGCTTCAATTCTTTTTTTCTCTCCTACAGTTCCCGACATATCTCCATTCTTTTTCCATGGCAACCAACCGTAATCCTGTACATGGACACGGTATTCAACATCTCCTGTATAGCGTTTTTCCTCAGGAATTTCTTCATCATATTCTAACCGGAGTCTGATTGCTTCCATACGCTTTTTTTCTCCTGTAGTTCCCAGCATTTCTCCAGCATTTTTCCACGGCAGCCAACCATAATCCTGTATATGAACTTGTGCAACTAAGTTCGGTAATTCTTTTTCTTCCGTTGCAGGAAGAACACTTTCTTCTTTTAACTCATCATTTTCCTGTACAGCATTCTCATCTTCTTTTGTTTGTTCACTCGTAAGTGCATCAGTATTGTCTGTATCTTCAACCTCCATTTGTACGGTTTCATCTTTTAGTTCAAATGCATAACTTTTCAATGGCACCATACACAACACTGCAACTAAAAAAGACGCTAAAATTCTCTTCCCCTTTTTCATTTCTATTTCTCCTTTAAAATAGTCTCTTTTCTTTTAGTCTATCCCATATTTTACCAATTGTCTAGTAAAAGAAAAGAACAGGAAATTTTCCTGTCCCTTCCATCTTATTTGATAAATGCTTTTCCCGTACCTGTCGGTGCTTTATCTCCTTTTTTGACTAAGCGTATTTCTATTGCTTCCATACGCTTTGACTTTCCTTCACTACCTGCTTTTTCTCCATTTTTCGCCCAGTTCAACCAGCCATAATCTTGTATATGCACCCTATAGTATATATCATACTGTTTTTGCACATCACCTGTTAGTCTTATCTGAACGGCCTCCAACCTCTTTGACTCTCCTATAGTTCCCGAAATTTCACCATTCTTTTTCCAATTTTGCCAGCCATATCCTTGCACATGAGTACTATATTCGATATTTCCCGAACATTCTTTTTGATATAATGATATCTTCAGTGCCTCTAAACGTTTCGATTTTCCTATTGTTCCATTCGTTTCTCCATTATATCTTTCTGTTTGCCAACCATAATCTTGGGCGTGCGTACTATATCCTACTGTTAGAGGTTTTTTCACGAAAGAATTACTCGTAGAACCCGGTGCATTTCCACCTTTTTTTACTAATTGAATTTGAATAGCCTCAAGTCTGTATCCATACCCCTGTGTTCCGGCCTCCTGACCATTCTTGGCCCAACCTAACCAACCATACTGTTGTGCGTGTACTCTATAGTAAATATCGTACTTCTGAGACATTTCTCCTGTCAATTTTATTTTAATAGCTTCCATTCTCTTTTTCTCACCGGAAGTTCCGCTTAATTCTCCATTTTCTTTCCATGCTTGCCAACCAACATTTTGCACATGACTACTATACTGTACTCCACCGGCATATTCTTTTGCAGAAAGTGAAATCTTTATCGCTTCCATTCTTAGTTTTTTACCTTCTGTTCCACTCGTACTTCCATTGGATACTGTATTCTGCCAGCCCACATTTTCAATATGTGTACTATAATTTACACTTGTCGGTTTTCTCATAAAAGCATTTCCAACTGGTCCCGGTGCACTTTCGCCTTTTTTCTGCAATACAATTTGTATTGCTTCCATTCTATATCCATACTCTTGAGTTCCAGCTTCCTGTCCATTTTTCGCCCAACCTAACCAGCCATAATTCTGTACATGAGTTCGATAGTATATATCATATTGAGATGCCTGACTTCCCGTCAACCTTATTTTAATCGCTTCCAACTGCTTTTTATTTCCTGTTGCATTCGATTCTTTACCATCAGCTACATATCCCTGCCAGCCGACATTTGGAATATGCGTACTATACTCTACGCCTAAACCGGAAATTCCACTTATTTTGATTTTGATACCGGTTAAGGCTTTTTGCATTTCTACAGTTCCACTTTGTTCACCATTTTCGCTTGTCCCCAACCAGCCAAGCCCATCTACATTGGTTGTATATGTGAGAGTATTCTTTGCCACACCTGAAATTTGAATATCTTTTATCTTTTCAATAAGGATAATCTGTATCGCTTCTATATGTCTGCTCTCACCCGTTGTTCCTGCTGTTTCTCCATTTGATACGTATTTCTGCCAGCCTTTTCCTTCAACAAATACACGATAATGTATATCATAACTATCTGATTTGCTTCCTGTTAATTCTATTTTAAGCGCTTCTATCGACTTTTTCTGTCCTGTTGTCCCTGCAAGTTGTCCATTTTGCACCCAGTTTTGCCAACCATCACCAGCCACGTGCGCACTATATCTAACTCCAAGATTGCTTATTCCATTTGTTTGAATTTTAAAGCCTTCCATTGCATATTCCAGACCGGTTGTTCCACTCTGTTCACCGTTTTTTACCGAAGATTCCCAGCCTATATTTGCAACATGCGATGTATATGTTAAAGCATTTTTCACTTCACCAGGCACTGTAACTGCAGGCTCTTTCGGATTTGGCGTAGGTTTGACATCGTTATTCTTTCCTTCCGACACAATCTTCAAATAGTCCGAACTCAAATACGCATACATATTTGAAAAATTATATACGCCGCTGCTTGAATTAATTCCTGTTCGTCCACTGTTCAATACAGGTTCACTCTGTATTTTATAGAACTTGTTCACAGGATTCTTATCCAAAATCAGAAAAGAACAGTTCGCATTTTTCTTCGTTTTATAAAATGCCGTCGAAGAAGTTGTACTTTCTTTTCTTACGTTTACTACGTTTGACGGATAAATTGTGTCTTTGATACCAATCGTATATTTATAGGCATCTTTATTTCCACCATTTCCATCTAACAGCCATGCCATCGCCGCTGCTTTCTCTCCCCAATATGGATCGGAAGCATATTTTACATTCATTCCACTCGCTTTATTTCCTAAAAAAGCGCCGTAATGTTTCCAGTTCTGCGGATTCAGATATTCTTTCGACAACCATTTTTCGCCGTATTCTTTAATACACTGAGATACACTTTCAAAATAGTTTGCACTTTCTCCCGGAGATGAATCTACTGCATTTAAACCAAATAAGTTATTTTTTGTTTTTGCAATATTACTTGTTCCCCATGCACTTTCATTTGCCGCTATTCCTGCCATCAAAAGTGCATTGGCTCCATATGTATTTTGATTTTTAACAAAATCGTCTCCCGTGTTACGCATTTTCGATGTAGAAGTTACTTTGTTATTCAGTAAAGTATTGAAACTACTTTCATTGTAACCGGATTGACTTCTTAACGGAAGATATTGAAAATAATTATAAAATGGGTTATTTGGATTTACGGAATGTGATCTTGTCTTATTATTGTAATCATCAATCATATTTCCGAAATTGGATTCCGTATAAAAATAGTGCCCATCATAACTGTAGTAGTTTACCCCTGTTTTTAAATAAGATGGTGCAGGACCATTGTCTAATGTACTTCCCGAACCCGCATTATTAATGTTCGTAGCAATTTTGTGATACAAACGATTGTTGGATACATAATAATAACTGAGTGATTTAGCGCTGGACTTATTTACAATCTGTACTTCTCTTGCGTTGACTGTACCAATCACTCCCGCTAACATAAATCTGACTTTTCCACTGCTTGTTTTGCCGAGATATGCAGCATCTGCCGCATACGGTCCATAAGTATACCCGGCAACTCCTGTTTCCTCCTCAGTATAGTCCGTTGTCTGCCCCGAAGATTTCGTATTGAAATTGACAATCTGTGGAGTAGCCGCATAAAAAGAAACATCTTCTTCTACTATACCGCTTTCTTCTTTTGCCTGGTTTACATTTCCTTTGGCATCTACTTCCCGGTAATTTTCCGCTGTAACCGGATTTTCTCCCTGAAAACTCATTTCTTCGCTCTGTTCTTTTTCAGAAAGAGTATTATCCTCAGCATATCCCGAAATCCCATTAAGACTTCCGGCAATTAACACGGCCGTAAGAATTCCCGCTATAATCTTTTGCCCTATCCTCTTTATCATCTGTACCTCTCCCTTTCTGTTTCACCTAAAACAACTTCTGTGGATACACTCCCTGTTCCACAAGATTTTTAATTGACGTTACTACAAATTCTTTATCTTCTTTATAAGTTACTCCGAACCATTTATCGTGAGACTTCAATACTTTTACATCTATTTTTCCCTCTTCTAAAAGTCCGCCGATAATGGTAGGAAGAAGATATTCTGCTTTTAAGTTGCCCTCTTCCACATTTTCGAGAAATTCTTCAAAACCGCTTTCAAGCACATTGAAGAAATCCCTATGTAGCCCCCACATATTCATGGATACCGGAGAATGTACATTCACCGGAGTGATACCGTCTTCTGTTCTAATTCCCGCACCGGTTTCTGTTTCCACAATATTGGAAGTTTCAACGATGTCCGTCAGCATTCCGTTTTCATCAACCTTACAGATTCCCCGCGTAACACCGCCATTCTCGCTCAGCGTATTTCCTAACACAAATCCAATCATGGAAGCCTGCACTTTTTCGCTTTCCGTTTTTTCTTCCGTTAAGTATTGATAAGCCTCTCTGTATGCTTCCTTTCCATAGTAATCGTCTGCATTGATAACTAAAAACGGTTCATTCACTACATCTTTACAGCATAATATGGCCTGTCCCGTTCCCCACGGTTTTGTTCTCTCAGAAAATCTTCCCCGGAATTTCTCAGGAATGTCCATAAGTTCCTGATAGGCATATGCCACTTCAATTTCTTTCTCAATTCTGCTTCCGACAATTTCTTTAAAATCTTTTTCCAAATCTTTTCGGATAACGAAAACCACTTTGTTAAATCCTGCTTCTCTCGCATCGTAAATTGAGTAGTCCATAATGATTTCTCCGTTTGGACCTACCGGTTCCAACTGTTTAATTCCACCGCCAAATCTGCTGCCAATTCCCGCCGCCATAATAACTAATGTTGCTTTCTTCATCTTTATAACCTTTCCTTTATTATCCTAATATTTTTCTAACTATAGTTTTATCATAATTCAAGAGAGCATTCCACAGATTTCTCTATAAAATGCTCTCCAAATTTTTCCTTCTAGTCTTCCAGTTCTTCTTCCACAAGGCGAGCCATTGCTTCTAATGCACTCTCTTCATTTTTTCCTTCACAAATGATTTCGATTTCATCTCCCTGCTTAATGCATGCCGCCAAAACACTCAAAACACTTTTTGCACTTCCTGTTGTACAGCCCACATGAAATGTAATTTTGCACTCCTCAAACTCTGCTGCTCTTCTGCAAAACATTCCCGCCGGTCTTAAATGAAGTCCTGTCGGATTATTTATTTTCACTTTTTTGCTAACCATTCACTTCTCCTTTCTTTTGGAGTAACTATTTTTGTTCTCCTGTGAGAACTACCGGAACCGTCACATTTCCAACAAGCGTACAGCCCGGTGGAAGTTCTGCCTGCAATGGAACCGTTATCGTTCCTGCCGTCGTATATTTCCCTAAATCCACATATACTTTCGGCGCTTCTGTCAGTTTTTCCAATGCCGCTCTCGAACCTTTGACCTGAATTTCTATGTTCTCTACCGTTCCTATATTCGCCTTCAGTCCCGCCAGTGTATTTTCCAAAATAACATTGTTACCCGGAATACTGAATGCTTTTGTTCCATACCTCTCAACCGAAACCGTCACGATAATTGTGCCGGCCGTGTCATCAACCAGTTTTACTTTCTTCGGCAGATATTTGCTCACATCTACTTTGACTTCTGTTGTCTCCGAAATATCGTTCAGTTTCAACGCTCCTGACGGAATATCAATGATATCTAACTCTTTTAATACGCTTTCTTCTCCTGACACAAGAATCTTCTTCGGTTCGTAGAAAATATTGCCCAGAGTATATCCCGACGCGGTGTTGATGTCGGACATATCAAACCGCAATGGAACTTCTTTTGTCTTTAGCACTTCAATATCAACTTTGACTCCTTCTTTTCCTAAATTGCTGTCAAACAGAGCCTGATCGATTACTTTTTCATTTTCATCATACAAAATCAGTTCCGCATCTACCTGTCCACTGGAAGAAATTCCCGATACATTCGCTTTCGCCACAACTTTCTTTACTCTGTTAATCTGTGATTCACCGCCTGCCAGAGTGATGAATTCCGGATTTGCCGTCATGCTTCCGATAACATTTCCATCTCGCGGCGTTCCGATTGTTGTTACGCTGATTGGAAATTTCTTATTTGTACTTGCTTCTATTTCAATATCAATATTTTTCGGAGTGGTATACGCACTCTGATATTCTCCCTCAAATCCCTGTATCGTCACCTCTGTAGGTAAAGTCGCCTCTGTAAGGGAGTTTGTCACCCTGTCTTTAATGTCGGCGGTCACAATAATATCCGACGGTTTAATCTCGGAAAGCACTTTACGTCTTGCACTCACCGTTACGTTTACCGTATCTTTATCATCTACGATTGTATATGTGCTGGACTTTGACGTAAATATTTCCTCATGCAATACCTTTACGGGAATGTTTCTGAAAGTAACTTCACCGATTGGGTCATCAATGTTAACAACTAAAAGCCACAACACAATCGCAAAAAGAAGTGACAAAACTTTCAGACCGAAGTTATTTTTCAATCGTTCTCTCATTTTTCGCCCTTCCTTTCCACAGCCTTCTCAATCCACGTTTTTTCTCCTCGTCCGTTTTTTTGCGGATTTGGTTTAATTTTTCCGTGAGTTGTCTTTCATTTACATGTCTTACAATTCTTCCTCCCTGCGCATATGATACTGCTCCCGTCTCTTCTGAAACGACAATAATCAGCGCATCGCTGACTTCACTCATTCCTACCGCCGCACGATGCCTTGTTCCCAAATCCTTACTCAGATTACGGTTATCAGACAGAGGCAGATAGCATGTTGCCGCCACAATTCTGTCTCCTCTTACAATAATGGCCCCGTCATGCAGAGGTGTATTGTGTTCAAAAATATTAATCAGTAACTGACTGGAGACAACACTGTCTAATCTTATCCCCGTTCTCTCATATTCTGTCAGTTGAATTGCATCTTCCACAACAATCAGCGCTCCTGTTTTTACTTTCGCCATCTCAAATGTTGCCGTCACAATTCCTTCTATTGTTTCCTGACTGAATTTTTCTTTTTCCTTTGACTTGTCAAACGGAACAACCGCACTTAATAAATTTCTCTCCCCCAATTTTTCAAGCGCTCTTCTAAGTTCCGGCTGAAATACAACGACTGTCACTGTCGCTAAAACCCCTATCGAATTTTTCACAAGCCACAATATCGTGTTCATCTGAAATATTGCAGCGACGGAAATGAATACGGCAAGCACAAGCATTCCCTTTAACAACATCCATGCCTTTGTGTTTTTAATCCAAAGTGCTATCTCATATACGACAAAAGCGATAATAATAATCTCAACTACGTCCGTCACCGTTATATGAGGCACATATGAAAAGTATTCGTCAAACAACTGTGCTATCCATTCTTTCATCTCGTCACCTCCCCTTTGTAATCTTTCTTATGTTCCACAGAAATTTATTCTATTTTTTCATTAATTCCTGTTCAATGATTTTGTCTATGTCCGCCTCCCCGGTCAACTGTAGCCTTCCGGTTGCGCTTCTATTGTCCGCCGTATCCGTCTCCTGACGTCTGTTAATTCTTTTTACCTGTTTCTCCGGTGCGGAAACGGAAACTTTCGGCAATGCTTTTACATAATAATAGTATTCGTCATCTTCAAACTGTAAATACTCCGTTCTCGCATAATCAACTGAAAACAGCATCAATTCCAGTCCAAAGCCGATAACTGCTGATATAACGCTTCCAATTATAAGCGAAGCGTAATGAACTTCCACGTCCAGAGCAACACTGCCCACTACCATAACAATGATATAGGCAACCGCTCCCGAAACAATTGCAATCTCCCATGAACGGTCGATTGATTTTCTGCGTATCGCATATACGATAAGCAGACAGATCGCTATCGCAACAATAACTGCCCAAAGTTCTTTGCTCTGGAATATCTGTTTTGAAAATGTACCGACAACGGTCATCATTCCGCCTTTGCTCGCCCCTGTGATTGTTGTGGAAAACGTCTTGGCAAATTGAATTAGAAAATACACTATCGTCCCACAGATAACCGGAACAATATAAACCGGTGTTCCTGCCAATCCGTAAGCAATCGGAATAAGCATAGGTACTTTAAACGCAAATGCTATCGGCGTAAGCAATAAAATAATTGCCTTCTTCGGTGTAAACCGAAAATAAAAAATAAACATTAAAATAATTATTCCCGCAGTAATGAGGGCAATCCCCTCAGACAGCACAAACATATGAGCAAGCATAAGCCCCGCTGAAACAATTACCGTGACAATCATAGGAAGAAATGCACAGACAGCCGCCAACACAATTGAGATAATCGGTTTTGCCAGTTTTTCCATAAAACCGATGTTACTGCTAATCAGCAGAAAACTTGTTATTGCCACAACAAATCGTATTCCCTTATCTATATATGTTGAATACCCGACATACAGTGATTGCAGTTTTTCTTTCCATTCCAGTAACCTACTCATCTATCTTATCTCCTTTTCATACATCTTGCTTAGTTGAATCAACTCGCGGTTAAATCTCTTCACCCGCTTTCTTGCGTCTACATGTTTCTTCTTATAAAAATTGTGTGCCACAATTACTGATATGACAACTGTTGCAATATATCCGGCAAGAAGGATACCTCCCAGTATCAAAAATCTCAAAAGACTTGGATTTGCAAAAATCTCATCTAGAAAAATAAAAAAAACTGCTCCCGCCGTAATCGCATATCCGATTGTCGACCATATAACCATAATCCATGTATGCAGTCCTATATAATCTTTCTGATAATATCCGCTTACTTTAAAATCCGTCTGTCCTTCTTTTGATTCATACATTGCCATCTGAGTCATGAGTTTCACTCTTTTTTCATTTAACATTATATCACCTCAACACTCGTTTTCTTTCTTTGGCATTATGCTTTAGTATAGCATTAATCACAATCCTTGTCCAATACTTATAGTTAGGAAATACGTTTTTTCCGCACCGGATTTTTTCAGCAAAACGCTCATCGAGTGAATTGTGCTGCCCGTCGTATAAATATCATCTATAATTAATACGTTTTTTTCCTTTATTTTCCGCGTCACTTCAAAAGCATTTTTCAGGTTTTTCTTTCTCTCTCTTCTTGAAAACTCTTTTTGAGGCACTGTATTTATTTTTCTTTTTACCAAAGTCGTGTCGACAGGCAGGCCGGTTCGCAAACCAATTTCTTTTGCCAAAATTTCTGCCTGATTAAAGCCTCTTTTTTTCTGTTTTTTTCGATGTAAAGGAACGGGAACAATGACATCTATCTCCCACAGCCGAATTAACTTTTCAAAAGTTTTTGCCATTTCTTTTCCGTAAACCTCACCATATATGCGTCTGTTTTTGTACTTAAACGCATAAATAGAACTGCTCACCGGCATTTTATGGAGCCACAGACTTCTCCCCTGCTCATAGTCAAGTTCTTCCCTCTCGCAGTCATAACAAAGTTCTGCTTCCTCCAGCCGTATCGGTTTTCCACATTTTTTACATCTCGGTTCTCCGATTATCCCCACTTTTTTTCTGCATTCCGCACATATGCCCTGTTCACATATTTTTCCGCAAAATACACATACCGGCGGATACAGCCACTCCAATATTCTTTTTATCATGTTCCTTTACAGACTCTACTATCACATAAATTCCCGAATACGTTCCGCCAGACTCGTATACCGATTCTGTTCGTTTGTATTCTCTATCATCTCATAAAATGTACCGTCACTTCCCACCAGAGTCACACATTTCTTTGCTCTTGTAACCGCCGTATAAAGCAGATTTCGGTGATATAACTGTCTCGGTCCCTGAAGAAGCGGAATAATCACTGCCGGATATTCGCTCCCCTGAGATTTATGGATAGTTATAGCATATGCCAATTCCAGTTCGTCTAATAACTGAAACGAATAAGTCACTTTTCGCTTTTCATCATATTCCACTTCCAGCGTTTCGTTATATGTATTAATTTGGGTGATAATTCCCATATCCCCGTTAAACACACCTATACCTTTATCCACAACAAGACCGAATTTTGTAGAAATTTCCCACTCCAGTTGATAATTGTTCTTTATCTGCATTACCTTATCGCCTTCACGGAAAAGTTTTTCCCCATATTCTTTCTCCGCCTTCTTTTTTTCCGGCGGATTCATATACTGCTGCAAAATCTTATTGAGCCTCTCTACCCCCAAAAGCCCCTTCTTCATCGGCGTAAGCACCTGTATGTCATAGGGCTGTGCGTCCACATATTTGGGCATCTTTTTCTGCAGCAATGTAATAATGACACTGATTATTGTATTGGCGTCCTGCCGTTTAAGAAAAAAGAAATCCCTGCTTTTATTATCCAGAACTACTCTTTCTCCTCTGTTAATTTTATGGGCATTCATAACGATATCACTCTCTGTTGCCTGTCTGAAAATTTTTGTCAGACGCACAACCGGAAAACACTCTGACGCTATCATGTCTTTCAGTACATTTCCCGCTCCAACCGACTGTAACTGATTACCGTCACCGACTAAAATAATTCTTGTCCCAACGGTAACTGCACAGAGAAGGGCATACATTAGCGCTAAATCTACCATAGATACTTCGTCTATGATAATCACATCTGTTTCCAGCGGATTTTCTTCATTTCTTCCAAAGCCGCCCCTCTTTTCGCTGTCCTCCGGATTGCCACTCACTTCCAAAAGGCGGTGAATTGTCTGCGCTTCGTATCCTGTCGCCTCAGTCATTCGCTTTGCCGCCCTCCCCGTCGGTGCAGCCAGCGTAATGTCTAATCCCTCGCTCTCAAAATAATGAATCATTGCATTGATTGTCGTCGTTTTTCCCGTTCCCGGTCCTCCGGTCACAATTAAAATTCCATGTTTTGTCGCTTCAATAACCGCTCTTCTCTGCATTTCATCTAAAATCATTCCCGTATTATCTTCGATTTTATGCAGACGCCTTTCCACCATGCTCTCCGATATTTCTTCATGGATATCCAAATCATGGAGCATTTTCGCTGTATTCAGTTCCATATAATAGTATCCTGACGGATACACTCTGATTTGTCCCTCGTTTTCTTTTAAAACGACTTTCTTTTCCATAGATAAATCCATCAGATATTTTTCGATATCTTCAATATTTACTTCCAAAATCTCTCCCGCCTTTTTGAGCAGTTCCTCTTTCGGAAGATAAATATGACCGTCTGCCACACTTTGAAGGAGAGCATAAAAAATACCGCTGCGAATACGGAAATCCGAATCCGTGTGAATACCTATCCGCAATGCAATCTCGTCTGCTGTCTTAAAACCGATTCCCTGTATATCATCTGCAAGACGATACGGATTTTCCTCCAAAACACGGTACACACTGTCCTTATATTTTTTATATATTTTTGCTGCAAGTGTAGTGGAAATCCCATATTTCTGCAAATAAATCATTGCATTTCGCATCTCTTTCTTACCTTCCACCTGCTCTGCAATTTCCTGCGCTTTTTTCTCGCTGATCCCCTTCACTTCTGCCAGCCTTTCCGGTTCTTCTTCGATAATACGGATTGTGTCCTCTTTAAACCTTCTTACAATTCTTCCGGCAAGAGCGCTTCCCAAGCCTTTTATTGCCCCCGAACCGAGATATCTCTCAATCGAAAATAAATCTTCCGGCTCTTTTGCTTTATGCGAAAGAACCTGCAGTTGTACGCCGTATACTTTGTGCGTTACATATTCCCCGCTCAGTTCCAACATCTCTCCCTCGCTGATATAGTGAAAATTCCCCACACAGGTTAAATCGCCGTCCTCCGTATTAAATTGAAAAACAGTATAGCCGTTATCTTCGTTGCGGAAAACAATATGTTCCACATACCCTGTAACAACTTCCACCTCTCGTCTCCTCCTTGTTATAAAATCAGGATTGAAAAAGGCAAGGGATTAATCCCTCGCCATCTATTTACGCATCTTTTCTTCCACTCATAAATTCAACGAACTGTCCCGTTCCGATTGCAACTACTTTCATTGGATCTTCCGCAGTCATCGTATTGATTCCTGTTCTTTCTTCAATCAATTCTTCCAATCCTCGAAGCATTGCACCACCGCCTGTAAGGACAATACCTCTGTCCAAAATATCTGCTGACAATTCAGGTGGAGTTCTCTCAAGCACCCCAATGACTGCTTCTACAATCTGTCCTGTTGTCTCGCGGAGTGCTTCCTCCGTCTCTGAAGATGTCACTGTAACTGTTTTCGGAAGTCCTGTAACAAGGTTACGTCCTCTTACTTCCATCGTCTCATCTTCCACTAACGGATAAGTTGTCCCGATTTTAATCTTAATGTCTTCCGCTGTACGCTCTCCAATCAAGAGATTGTGTTTCTTACGCATATAGCGAACAATCGCTTCATCAAAATCATCTCCGGCAATCTTGATCGATGTATTAACAACTGTACCGCCAAGAGAGATAACCGCTATATCTGCAGTACCCCCTCCTACGTCTACAATCATATTTCCACATGGTTTTGCAATATCGATTCCCGCTCCGATTGCTGCTGCTACCGGTTCTTCAATCAAATGAACTTCTCTTGCTCCTGCTGCAAAAGTAGCCTCTTCTACTGCTTTCTTTTCTACTTCTGTTACCCCACTTGGAACACAGATACTAATACGTGGTTTCTTAAATGTACGTTTTCCCATAGCCTTCTGAACGAAGTATTTAATCATTTTTTCTGTGACGGTATAATCAGAAATAACACCTTTTCTAAGTGGTCTTACTGCAACGATATTACCCGGAGTTCTTCCGAGCATCAATCTTGCTTCCTCTCCAATTGCTTTAATCACATTTGTATCTCTATCAAATGCCACTACAGACGGTTCTTTCAAAACTACACCTTTTCCCTTTACATACACGAGAATACTCGCGGTTCCTAAATCAATACCGATATCTATTGACATCTAAATTCTCCTTTCCAAAACTCATCTATTCTTATATCCTTTGTACTTGTTGACACTAAATCATCACATATGATTCTTATTATAATCAAAATTGTAATAAATGGAAAGACTTTTTTTCTATTTTTAGTTTTTCTTAAGGATTGCGTCAATATATTTTCCTGTATACGAGTTCGGATTCTTCGCAATTTCTTCCGGCGTTCCCGTTGCCACTACGGTTCCGCCTCTATCTCCCCCTTCCAAACCAATGTCAATAATGTAATCAGCCGTCTTAATCACATCTAAGTTGTGTTCAATAACAATAACCGTGTTTCCGTCTTCCGCCAGCCTTCTTAAAATCTCTGTAAGTTTATGCACGTCCGCAAAATGAAGTCCCGTTGTCGGCTCGTCCAAAATATAGATTGTCCTCCCCGTGCTTCGTTTACTCAACTCTGTTGCCAGTTTAATTCTCTGTGCCTCTCCTCCCGAAAGAGTAGTGGACGGCTGCCCCAAACGAACATAGGATAATCCCACATCGTAAAGTGTCTCCATTTTCCTTCTAATGGAAGGGACATTTTCAAAGAAGTGCATTGCCTCTTCCACCGTCATATTCAGCACATCATAAATGCTTTTCCCCTTATATTTCACTTCCAACGTCTCTCTATTATAACGTTTTCCGCCACACACTTCACACGGTACATATACGTCCGGCAGGAAATGCATTTCTATCTTTAAAATACCGTCTCCACTGCAGGCCTCACACCTTCCGCCTTTGACATTGAAACTAAACCTTCCTTTTTTATACCCTCTCGCCTTGGCATCTGCCGTCGCTGCAAACAAATCTCGAATCAAATCAAAAACCCCTGTATATGTTGCCGGATTGGAACGCGGTGTTCTTCCGATTGGAGACTGGTCAATATCAATAACCTTATCCAACTGCTCAACACCTTCTATTCTGTCGTGTTTTCCCGGAATTGTCCTTGCCCTGTTTAGTTCTTTCGCCAGTTTCTTATATAATATCTCATTGATCAGCGAACTTTTTCCCGAACCAGATACACCGGTAACACAGGTAAGAACTCCCAAAGGGATATCCACATCAATATTTTTCAGGTTGTTTTCTCTCGCACCGACAATTTTTAAAAATCCTGTTGGCTGCTTTCTTACTTCCGGCACCGGAATTTTAATGCGTCCGCTCAGGTAAGCACCGGTAATGGAGTTTTTATTTCTCATAATCTGTTTTGCCGTTCCTACGGCCACAACTTCACCACCATGCTCTCCCGCTTTTGGTCCGATGTCTACAATATAGTCCGCTTCCAGCATTGTATCCTCATCATGTTCTACTACAATGAGAGTATTGCCTAAATCTCTCAAATGTTTCAATGTCTTCAGCAATTTATCATTATCCCTCTGATGAAGCCCAATACTTGGCTCGTCCAAAATATATGCCACACCGACTAATCCGGAACCAATCTGCGTTGCAAGTCGAATACGTTGTGCTTCCCCTCCTGAGAGTGTTCCCGTTGCCCTTGCCAATGTGAGGTAATCCAACCCTACATCAATAAGGAAACCTGTTCTCGCCTTAATTTCTTTTAATATCTGTCCTCCAATCAATTCCTGTGTAGGTGTAAGTTCTAATGTATCCAGAAATTCCTGTAACTTTCCTATAGAAAGATTCGTCACTTCCGCAATATTCTTTCCCCCTACCGTAACTGCCAGCGCACTTTTCTTTAAACGCTGTCCGCCACACTCATGGCATGGTGTAATTCTCATAAAGGACTCATATTCCGCTTTCATTGTCTCAGAACCGGTTTCTCTGTAACGTCTTTCCACATTTTTAATGATACCCTCAAACGCCACGTCGTAGATTCCCTCACCACGCTGTCCCTTATAATATACTTTTACTTCTTTTCCATTTGTTCCATGAATCAAAATATCCTGTATCTCCTGAGGATAATCCTGAAACGGTGTATCAAGAGAAAAATGATATTCTTTTGCAAGAGCGTCCAATATAGCCCTCGTATAACTTCCTTTATCCGTGCATGACTGCCACCCCATAACTGTAATTGCGCCCTCATCAATACTCAGGCTTTTGTCCGGTATCATTAAGTCAACATCAAATTCCATTTTATAGCCAAGACCATAGCATACCGGACACGCACCAAACGGGTTATTGAACGAAAAACTTCTAGGTTCAATCTCATCAATACTGATTCCACAGTCAGCACAGGAGAAACTCTGACTGAAGTGAATCTCCTCTCCTCCGATAACATCTACCGTCATCAATCCTTCAGCAAGTGACAAAACGCTCTCCACGGAATCCGTCAACCTTTTTTCTATCCCCTGTTTAACAATCAGCCTGTCCACAATAATTTCAATATTGTGCTTAATATTTTTATCCAGAACAATTTCTTCTGTCAGTTCATACAAATTTCCATCTACGCGAACACGAACATACCCGCTCTTTTTCGCTCTCTCAAACAGTTTTTCATGGCGCCCTTTTCTTCCACGCACAACCGGTGCGAGCAACTGTATTTTTGTTCCTTCAGGCAGTTCAAGAATCTGGTCTACCATTTGGTCTACCGTCTGCTTTTTAATTTCTTTCCCACATTTATAACAGTGAGGAATACCAATTCTTGCATAGAGAAGTCGAAAATAATCATAAATCTCCGTTACTGTTCCAACGGTAGAACGCGGATTTCGGTTTGTCGATTTCTGGTCAATGGAAATAGCCGGAGAAAGTCCTTCAATGCTCTCCACATTCGGTTTCTCCATCTGCCCCAAAAACTGTCTCGCATATGACGAAAGCGACTCCATGTACCTTCTCTGTCCTTCTGCATAAATCGTATCGAAAGCAAGAGAAGATTTTCCCGAACCGCTAAGTCCCGTCAATACAACCAACTCATTTCTCGGAATATCCACATCTATATTTTTCAAATTATGCTCATTTGCACCTCTGATTTTAATATATTGTTTCTGCTCTGTTTTCTTAGCCATTTTATACTCCTAACTTTCTATCTCTTGTAATTGTTTCTTTAATTCCACCAATTTATCCCTCACTTGAGCCGCCATCTCAAAATTCAACTCCGCTGCCGCCTTTTTCATCTGTTTTGTCATATCTTTAATCAGTTTTTCCAGTTCTGATCTGCTCATAGATTCAGGATCCTTTTCCATTTGCAACTCTTCTGATGCAACTTTCTTGGAAATGCTTATTAAATCTCTGACTGCTTTCTTTACCGTCTGCGGTGTAATTCCATGCTCTTCATTATATGCCATCTGCACTTTTCGTCTTCTCTCGGTTTCCCTGATAGCATTTTTCATGGAATCCGTCATCGTATCCGCATACATGATAACATGACCTTCCGCATTACGGGCAGCACGACCGATTGTCTGGATAAGCGATGTCTCTGAACGCAGAAACCCTTCTTTATCTGCGTCCAATATAGCAACAAGCGTAATCTCAGGAATATCCAGCCCTTCTCTCAACAGGTTAATTCCTACCAGAACATCAAAAACGTCCAGACGCATGTCTCTTATAATTTCCGTTCTCTCCAAAGTATCAATATCGGAATGCAGATATTTTACACGAATTCCCAATTCTCTCATGTAATCGGTCAAATCTTCCGCCATTCTTTTCGTCAGAGTTGTCACCAATACTTTATTTTTCTTCGCAATCTCTTTATTTACTTCGCCTACTAAATCATCAATTTGCCCTTCCACTGCTCTGACTTCTACTTCAGGGTCTAAAAGTCCTGTCGGTCTGATAATCTGATCTGCCCTTAACAACTCGTTTTTCTCTTCGTATTCACCCGGTGTTGCAGAAACGAATAAAATCTGATTGATTTTGCTTTCAAACTCCTCAAAATTTAATGGACGGTTATCTTTTGCTGACGGGAGTCGAAAACCATAATCTACCAATGTTGATTTTCTCGACTGGTCTCCGGCATACATTCCTGCAATCTGCGGAATTGTCTTATGAGATTCGTCTATCATAATGAGAAAATCGTCTGGGAAATAGTCTATCAATGTATGTGGGGGCTGTCCTTCTTTAAGCCCTGTCAAATGTCTGGAATAGTTTTCAATCCCTGAACAAAATCCGGTTTCTTTCATCATTTCTATATCAAAATTCGTTCGTTCTGAAATTCTCTGTGCTTCCAGTAATTTATCTTCCCCTTTAAAATAGCGTATTCTCTCTTCCAATTCTTCTTCAATTGCCTTCGTTGCCTTTTCCATATTTTCTTTGGAAACAACGTAATGGGACGCCGGAAAAATTGCCACATGGTTCAACACATTTTTAATTTCTCCTGTCAACACATCTATCTCTGTAATACGCTCCACTTCGTCTCCAAAAAATTCTACTCGAATGGCATATTCTTCTGAAATTGCCGGGAATATTTCCAACACATCTCCCCTGACACGAAACGTCCCACGTTTAAAATCTATATCATTTCTGTCATACTGTATCTCAATCAGTTTTGCCACTACTTCATCTCTGTCTTTTATCATTCCCGGACGAAGTGAAATTACCATCTCCTGATAATCGATCGGTGAACCTAGCCCATAGATACAGGAAACACTCGCCACAATAATGACGTCCCTTCTCTCAGAAAGTGCTGCCGTTGCTGAATGACGTAATTTATCAATCTCGTCATTGATAGAAGAGTCTTTGGCAATATATGTGTCTGATGATGGGACATAAGCCTCCGGCTGGTAATAGTCGTAGTAGGAGACAAAGTATTCTACCGCATTGTTCGGGAAGAATTCTTTAAACTCCCCATAAAGTTGGGCTGCTAAAGTTTTATTGTGGGCGATAATTAATGTAGGTCTATTCAGTTGTTGAATGACATTTGCCATCGTAAATGTCTTACCTGAGCCGGTAACACCAAGAAGCGTCTGGCACTGATTGCCTTCTTTAAAACCTTTTACAAGCTGCTCAATTGCTTGTGGCTGGTCACCGGTTGGGGCGTATTCCGATATTAATTCAAAATGATCCATGTAGTTTCCTCCTGCCATCTATTCCACCCTCCCATCAATACTTAAATCTATACTTTGCGCAAAAACTTCTATCAGCCAGTCTTCTGATCCCCGTCCTATATCTGCTTCAACAATTATATCGTTTTTCAACGGAACTCTATACAACTTCAACTTCCGCGCTCGTTCCTCGGAATCAATAAAAAACGGAGAATCAACTTCACCAAACAAGTAAAAATCACCTTGTATTACCTTACAATTGGAACAATGATTTGCCAAGTATGAACTTTGGATTGTCTTAGAATATGATTCATAATATCCATATTTATCCTTCAAATAATTTAACACCTTCTCTGGCAAAGGATAAATGTGTGAAGCAATATGTATTTCATCATCTTCAAAACTCCATGCTTTCTCATCTCCATATAGTTCTGGATTACAGACATCAAAATATTTTTTTACTCCATATCCAATGACCTGGGTCAAATTTCTACATTTAAAACACGTATGAAACCCTTCTACAATATAGAAATAATCGCACAAAATGTAAACTTGCTCTTTATCACCAAGAATCCATTTTATAAATTTGTGATAATCTTTTCGCTTTTCTACATACCACTTTTTTAATTGTGGATTCCATTTTGCACCTAAAACTTTAGCTTCATCTTTTTCCTCATAAGGTACTTTTAAAATTAATGCCATTTTTATATCCTCCCTAATAAACTAAAAAATCACAAACACCTTCCCATCTCTATTTCTGTACCACCCTACTAAAATGCAATTTTTATCAAATAAAACTTTCATCTTAACTCACTTCCATTGCACTTCCAAATTTATTACTCCGATAATTCTTTTTCAATCTCTTCAATCGTAGGCAAACTGCTCTTAAATTCTTCCCGCAACACCTTCGTCAATTCATACCGTGCAATTCCAATTGGCTGTGATACATTGTCTAAAGAATATTCTGCCACAACATCATCTTTATCTTTACAAATAAGAATTCCTATTGTCTGGTTATCCTGTTTTGATTTCATATTTTTATTAACTGCTGTAACATAAAAATTTAATTTTCCTGCGAACTCTGGTTTGAATTTTTCTGTTTTTAATTCTATGACCACATAAGAATGTAAACGAACATGATAAAACAATATATATATGAAAATCCTGTTCCGAGTTCCAAAAGAAATTGCGTAATCTGATTTACTAATGCATCTTCCAACTCTTTTTCATCATACTCTTCACGCAATGTAAGAAAGTCAAAATTATATGGATCTTTCAACGTTTGTTCCGCTAAATCGGACTGTGGAATAGGAAGTTTCACTTGAAAGTTTGTAATTGCCTTTCCTTGCCTCTCATATAAATTAGAATCTATTTGATGTTCTAGAACATTCCTGCTCCAATTATTATCCATTGTCTTTTGTACATAAAACAAAACTTCATTTATATCTTTGCATTTATACATAATCCGTTGATTATGTCCCCATGGTATGCTTTTCACCATTTTTTCTACCATTTCAAATTTGCTTACAACTTGTAAGCACTTTGCATTGTCATTATAAAATTTATACCAAAATCGAATACTTCGCAAATTTTGAGCAGAAAACCCAGACATTCCGGGAAAAGTTTTCTGTAGGTCTTTACTCATCACACTTAAAAGGCATCACCCCATTTAGCATTTTCTTGTTTATTTACGATGTCCCTTCCTAGTTCCCAATATAAATCTAATAACTCATAATTTATTTTAACAGAAGCTTTTATCTGGCTTTGCTTTATTCTCTTTTTCGCCTCATTGATCCAATGTCTATATTCCTCTGTCACAATAAATCCAACCTCTCTATTGGCCATTTAATCTTCCTCTCATTAGTATTTCCACTTTTTATTTTTTGTGTCAAATTCCATTTATCCGCCTCGTATCATCTAATCTTTGTATTTTCCCATTAGGTACATCTTTCCATGTTTGTAATCCTATGTGTTGCTTTTCACTGTCTGCTCTAGGTGAATCTACTTCCCCATCTGCAAATGTTTTTTCAAATGATAATTAATAGTATGCGTTTCTACATTTTTTCCCATACACAAATATACACACTCTCAAAACAACTTTTTTAAAACAACTTGCAAATACACCTTAATGAAATTTCCTCTTGCGAACACAAAAACAATTCCTCTATGTACGAATCAGGCCACCTGTTCATCTATTTTTACCTGTTTCATCTAGTATTATTCTGTCCGCATAGACCACTAAAACAACGTTAAAATCTACAAAACAGCACTCAATACACTCATTTTCCGCCTTATAAATAGTAATTCCCGAAATACTCAACTGCATTATCGGGAAAGGCATCATAGCATTTTTATTGCCGCTCTCAAAGAACAAACGTTCTCATTCCATTTTAGCCTATGTGCTGTTTAGTGTCAACTTTTCTTTTTAAGATTTTCTTTGCTTCTCACGCATAACTATACAAATCTTGCTCTTCTGTTTCATAAGTTATCTTCTTTAGCATAGTTAAATTATTATTGTTTTGTAAATTTAGACATAGAAAAAGGACAGCCTTTCTGACTGTCCCCATATACCTGCATGTAAAGTTCTGTTTCATCAGTATAATTTTTTGAAATCAAAGTCAATATTCTCTCAGTGAAAACAAGGCTATATTACCATCTCCTGCTCTATCTCCACTCCATAGTTCAAAATACATTCCTTTAATTCTTCCAATTCCCCCGCTTTCATCTCTTCAAGACTTCTTCTTTTTCTTTCCTCCAAATCAATCCCCGCATTTTTCCCGATTGCCTCAAGAAAACTCTCCCTACCCATCTTATATGGTTTCAATTTAGGAAAAATTTTTTCCTTATTGAATAAGAAAATGCGAATACCACCGAAATCCATATCTCCCCAATGCAAAAATTCCACATTTTCATCTGTCAGTTTTGTGAGTTCGTTCAAAAATTTCACTTCTTTTGGCGAGAAAAAACCATGACAGTAAATATATAGCGTATCCTTTTCATATACCATATTTTCATAATTCGCCTTGTTCTCTATCGTCATAATTTTTCGTATATGTGGAATTGCTATCGGCTTAGAATGTTCCAATGTCTGTGAGTTGATAATTGTTCCATAATAAAAATCACTTGTATCAACTGTTTTACCTGTATCTAACCTATAAATAACCGTACCTTTCCACTCCAAGACTTGTGCATAGGAAAGAATTCCATAACTTTTTAAAATTTCTTCGTCTGTCATATTGTCCTTATCCGGCAAATCGGAATACATTCGCAAAATTCCAACAACTTTTGTTTCGTATTCCTTTTCAAATTTCTTGGAATTTTCAAGGACATTTGCACTGAAAATACGTTTCCAAAGAGGATTTTGTATAGCTGCCATTCCCTGAAGACAGCGGAATAAGGTTTCATCTTCCATTTCTTTTACATTTTTCCCCTGTTTCAATCTGACCAAAAGAGATTTGTAGTAAGAATACAGCCAATTTGTCTCCGCCCGCGAAACTTCCGATAACAGATTTTCTATTTTTTCTATATATCTTCTCTGCTTTTCCAGAGAATCTTCAATTCCCTCTTTTTTGCAGAGAAGAGGAATAATGTCTATGGAATAGTGCATTTTGGTGATGTCTTTTCCCATATCTCTCCAATCGAACCGGATATATTTGTTTAAGCCCGCATCTCTCTCCATTTCTTCCGCCTGTTTCAACAGGTTCGCCATACCTCCCAGTTGATTTAAAAGCGACTGGTCTACGCAGGGGTGTTTTTCCCCCTGCAGCCGCCCGGCGCGATAGGAATCCACATTTGTTTTGTCAATTATCCATCGACTAAGCGTCAGCAATTTTTTCATGTTCCTCACCTTCAATCATTTTCAGATAATCGCCTTTGTCAATGTGCATCATGGAAATTTGATTTTGATGTCTGCGGAATCCGTATACGCTGTCCACATTTCTGATAAGTGACTGCAGACGCTCATCAGGCACGCAGACAATCAACTGTAGTTCCAGTTCTCTTGCATAATGAAGGCATACTTCACTTCTTTCCTTGTCCATTTTGGAAAATGCTTCGTCCAAAAGAACAAGGCGGATTTTTGAATCTCTGTTGCTCTGGTTCATATAGAGCATTGCAAATCCTGCAAGAAGCGCCACATATTTCGGGTTTTGTCCCTCTCCGCCGGAATCTCTTCCCGCCATATCATCAACCGCATTTTTTCTTATGTTTCCGTCCTCATCTTCAACCTGCTCATACATATTGAAATTGAGATAATTTCTATAATCGGCATAGCGCTCCATTTCTTCTTTGTAAACTGTACGTTTTCCGCTGTCCTCATCTCTCGGCGGCATGAATTTTTCCGTAAGCCTTAAAATCTGTGTCTCATATTTTTGATAAAATTCATCTTCTCCCAAACTTAACTGCCCTTCATATCCATGATTATCAAACACTTTGCTGTCCAATTCCGGTGCCATAAGCATTTCGTAAAATTGTCTGTTTTCATTTTCGGCGGGAAGAATATCTATCTGGTAAATACTGTCGGAGAAACGAATTTTTCCAAGCATTCGGTTTATCTCCCGTTTATGACGAAATGCCGCCTTAATTTCCCCGTGAATTGTCGCGATAACATTTTCCCGTAAAGTATGGTATACAAGATGATACTGCTGCTCAAACTCCGCTTTATATTTTGGTTCAAAGTCTTTTTTGCACTGTTCAAGCACTCTGTCGTACACATCGTTCTGAGGCTCTCTTCCTGTAAATCCATATGCAGAATATTGACGGTTAAATTCATCTCTGGCTGTTAAACGTTGTTCCGTTTCTTCCTCAATAGCCTTGTCCAGTTTTTCTAATTCTTTCTGTTTCTGCCTGCGGTAAGTATATTCATTTTTCGTTTCCAGTTCCCGCAATACTTCCTGCTCAAGTGCTTCGTTTTTGACATACCCCTGTAATTCGTCTTCCAGTCTGCTCTCCACTGTTTTCAGTTCTGTCTCCGCATTTCCCTGTATTTTAATACGCTCCAGACGTTCTTTGTTTCTCTTTTGCAACTCTTCACGAAGTGTCTCAATTTTTTCTTCCAACTGCCTTTTCATTTCTTTCAGTTGCGGCAAAAGCGTACCCGCATTTAATTCCTGTAACTCCCGAATCAGTTTCTCTTCTTTTTTATAGTAGTTTTCCAAATCTTCCGATGCTTTAGACATTTGAATCAATTGTTCCGCATTTTTATTGTTCAACTGCTCAAATGTTCTTGCTTTTTTCAGGCTGTCCTTCATCTGCCTGTCCGCCTTCAATTGTTTTTTTAAGAGGTACGCTTCATCTTCCAACTCCTGCAATTTCAACTTGGATACTTTTGTTCCGATACACGAGTAATCTCCGTAGTCTTTTTCTCTCAGGTGACGGAACATATAGTTGCTGTAAGAGTAGCAGTCCGGTGTAACACCTTCTCTGACTTCATGTAATTGCTCTATTGTTTCACATTTGACTATTCTTCCCAAATATTGTTTCAGGCATAAATCCACATAAGTTTCACTTGTTTTTACTGCCTCGTACAATGTATTTTCCCTTGCTTTCGGCTCATCTCTTTTAATTGCCGCTGTATTGATGAGATTGACTTCTTCAAATTCTCTTTCCCGCATTTTTCGGAAAATTGTCGCTGCCTCTAACGCATACTCCGGTGCGGTAACAAGACTGTATTTTATTCGTCCTAATCTTCCCTCGATTGCATTTTTCCATTTTTCATCGGTAATATCAAACAAATCCGCAAAGATTCCCACATGGATTGTTCGTCCATAGCGGTCACTTAACGCATTCTGCAATCTTGCTCTGGCCCTTTTCAATTCCTTTTTATATGGTTTTCTATCATTTTTTAAATCTTCGATAATTTCTTGTTTCTCGGCTAACTCTTTTTCTGTTTTTCGTATGCTGTACTGTAACTCCTGTAACTCTTCCTCAATATTTTCCAGCGTATCCTTCAAATATTTCTTCAGTTTTGTAAGAATTTCTTCCGTTACATTTCCTTCCGTAACCTCTCTTATTGTGTGTAATGCCGGATTTGAGAGATACGCGCTTATATCTTCATTCTCTTCCCATGCACTCAGTCCGTGAAGCACTGCTCTCCACTGAGCGGAACTTCCCGCCAAAATTTCTATCGTATAGCGTATTTCTTCCAATTCTTTTTCTTTCTGTCCATAATCACTCGCCCGAATCTGTGCCTCAATTTCCACCTTTTCTTCAAAACATTTATTCTCCTGTTCTTCTAAAATCCGGCATGTTTCCCCAATCTTTTCTACAGTATCAATAACAGACTCTAAAGTTTCCTTTTTTGACTGTAACTGTGCTTTGAGACTCTCTATTGTGATTACTTTCAATATTGCCTGTGTGCGAATGGCATCGCTCTTAAACTGAATCAGGTTCAGGTTGTGTTCCCTGATATTTTCAAGCAGTTGTATACGGTTTTCCAAATCTTCCACCCGTTCTTTAATTTCGCGATACGCTCCCAGTTGTTCACTGATCACAGACACCGTTCCTTCTTTACTTTTTGGAAACATATAATCTCGAATAAACTGCCCCGTTCCGTTTGTCATGCGAAGTGCAATGGCACTTTTTTCCATTGTCATAAAGCGTCCCGGCTCAATGTATCCTAAAATCACATCGTAAAGTGTATTCAGATACGATTCTTTTGACGGATACAGGCGGTTTACATCGCCTCTTCCCCGATTATCTTCTGATTCTTTTCTTCTCTCAATTAGTTTTTTTAATCGGGCAAGGGTGTACGGGCTTCCGTCCTCCGCTATATATCCGTCCTCGGCGAGTCTTCCCGAATGGCTGAAAAAACTATAGCGTTTCAATTCTAGGTCTTTTTTTCCTACCTCAAAAGCGACTCCGATACATGTCACAATATGGGTTGATCTGTCTTCCACTTCCAAGACAATTTGGGAACAAAAATCCATACCGTCACGGTTTGCCGTCCCATCTTTCTGCTCGCCCCTAAGATAACTTAAAACACTTCTTCTGTTTTTCGCATCGTCCGCCGCTTTATTTAAAAAGGAAGCCGCCACACTTCCGTATAGAATAACCTGAATTGCGTCCATAACCGTAGATTTTCCCGAACCGCTTTTGCCGCTGAACAGATTGACATATTCATGAAATACCAATTCTTTATGGCTGATCCCGCCCCAGTTATTCAATAACATTTTCGTAAAGATTTTCTTCGACTGTTTCATTCTCAACAATTTCCTCTCTGTATTCTTCCAACAGCGCATTGATATTTAATGAACTGCAATATAAATTAATCGTACTGTAAAGATAAATCGGTGTTGTATCTTCCACATCGCGCACTGCCCCCGGAAGTTCAATCATCTGATGTTTACTCAAAAGATAGAGTGCCTCATGCCACTCTGCCACTTTTAACTTCTTATTTAGAAGATTTGTATTTTTCCCGTACTCGCGGATTTCCTCCAACGTAGTTACCGTCGCTTCCAGCCCTTCCCCGAGAATCTTGTCCCGATAAATCATCTTTATCATTAAAATAATAATCGTTGTTGTAAGGCTGAACCTTTCCGTCTCCACTCCCTCTCCGGTCAGACGGAAAATATGCTCCTGCGGATCGTGTGTAAGTTCGCACCCAAGTACCATCAAATAATCTTCGATAAATTTTTTATGCCTTACACACATTTCATAATAAATGTTGTCCCTCGGCGTCAATGTTACCGGATCGTATTTTACCTGTAAAATACATGTCTGTTTAAACAGGTTCGATATTGTTTTTCTTAAGTTTTCCGTCTCTGTCAGCGACAGTTCTTCCATATATTTAAACATTTATTTCTCCTTTATTCTAAGTTTTGAAAATTTAAAGCCTTTTGTCTCCACTTCCTCTTCTATTGTCACGTCCGCATCGCTCTCTGCACGCTCGGTCACTTCCTGCCACACAAAAAACAGTTTTTCCAAATCTTCGATTGACTGAACCGTGTTTTCCGTTACGATAAATTCCCCGGCTTTCTCATTTTTCCTGCGGAAATCTCTGATTTCTCTCTGCGTATAGAGAGGTTTTAATATAAATTCTTCCAATCCCTCATCTTCAACAGGAATCTCTTTTACTGTCGCAGGAGTAAATTTTTCTTTATCCGTGTTTTTCTGTCTGTACATACTTTTATCGGTAACCTCTCTGTACCTCTCGGTCATACCCATTCCCGCTGCCAGTTTTGCAAGAATTTCCTCCCTCTTGCTGCTCTGATTTAGTAAATTTACAAAAGCAACCGTTCCGTCTTCTTCCACTACCCCTTCCATTAGAAGATATCGTATTCTTGCTGCGGCACGGTTGGCAAAAATTGTTTTCTGCTCAATCAGTTTGTTGTATCTTCTCTCAATCGTGTCAAATTCGCGCTCAATTCTGTAAATGATATCCATCGCCTCTTCGCACAATTCTATCGCTCTTTCATTCCTCGCATACTGAGGACTGTCCTTCTCAAACTGCAGTCTTTTTTCCATAAAAGACTGCCTTCTCTTTTCATTTTCACCCAAATTCTTCTCTATCAGTTCTTTTACCGCCTCTTTATATCGGTAAAAACTGTCTGTGGTAGTCAAAATCGCATATTTTCTGCTGTCACTGTTATTGATTTCTTTTACAAGCACTTCCTGAATGCCTAAGAAACTTTTCTGCTTGGAAAGTTCATCAAAGTACCCCCTTATTCCCTCCTGCATATTTGCAAGCATCTGTACAAGGGTGCGTGACGTATTCCATGCACTTTTTAAAATATCATTGTTCTTCTCCATGTCCGAACTGTATGTGTACAAATGACTGTATACGGCAAGTACACTTTCTCTCTCCCTGTTTCCTTCCTCGCTGAACAGTTTTTCAAAAAGTTCCACATATAAACGGCTGTATTCAGGAAAGGATACGACATATTGATTTAAGGTCTCATCGTAGTCCCTGTGAAGCCAGCCCCAGTTTTCCAAATTTTTCAGACATACGGACGCCATATTTGCCCTTGTAAGAAATTCGCCTTCCTCATCTGCCTGTTCTTCACTCCACTCCAACACCATGTCCGCTATATTTTCATTCATAATGCATTTGCATTCCTCTTCGGTTAATCCTAAAAGAGAGTAGGATTTACTCGTTTCTCCATAAATCGCCAACAGGAATTTTTGATAATACGCTCTATATTTACTTGCAAAAAGTTTATAAAACTCCGTTGGAATTTTATTTATTAAATTCACTCGTCTACCTCTTTTCTTTCCATATCTATATCTTTTATTATATCAAAGGGAGAAATAAATGTAATTGATTTTTTTACAAAAAACGATGACGTTTGACAATTCCTATGATATGATTGCTGGTAGGAATGAGAAAATTGAGAGGAGTGATTTTATGCAGAAAAATAAAGTAGCGAACCCTATTACAGAGGGCGTTATTTGGAAACAACTGCTAATATTTTTCTTTCCGATTGTTGTCGGAACATTATTTCAACAATTATATAATACGGTGGACGCAATTATCGTGGGACGTTTTGTCGGCAAGGAGGCGCTTGCCAGCGTTGGAGGTTCTGCCTCTGTTCTTGTCAACTTTGTCATTGGATTTTTTACCGGACTTTCTGCCGGAGCAAGTGTAATTATTTCTCAATTTTACGGTGCAAATGACCGGGAAAATATGCAGAAAGGACTACATACCGCTTACGCATTTTCCATTATATTCGGCGTCATTACTTCCATAGCAGGTTTGATTTTAACGCCATGGTTATTGGAAATCACTAAAACGCCTGCTGATATATTTGATGATTCCGTACTTTATCTTAGAATTTACTTTGCAGGTATGCTTTTCATGTTAATTTACAACATAGGATCAAGCATTTTGCGGGCAATCGGTGACTCCAAAAGACCGCTGTACTATTTAATTGTATGTTGTTTTATCAATATCGGATTAGATATTTTATTTGTTGTCTATTTCCATATGGGTATTGCAGGCGCTGCCATTGCTACATTAATTGCACAGGCAGTCAGCGCCGTTTTAGTTACGCGGGCATTAATGACTTCCTGTGATATGCTAAAATTAATTCCACAGGAAATCCGAATACATTTTACATTATTGAAATCCGAATTTAAAATTGGATTGCCAAGCGGTGTGCAATCCTGTATGTACAGTCTGACAAATATTGTTATCCAGGCTGCCGTAAATAATTTCGGAACGGATACTGCTGCCGCATGGGCTGCCTACGGAAAACTAGATGCGATTTTCTGGACAATCTGTGGTTCTTTCGGAATTGCCATTACAACATTTGCAGGACAAAATTACGGTGCCGGACTTTATGAACGTGTAAAGAAAAGTGTTCGCGTCTGTCTGCTTATGGCTTTTGGCGTTTCAGCGGTACTGCTGACTTTCCTTATGGTTGCCTGCCGTCCGTTGTATTACATTTTTACGACAGATCCGAATGTTATTGACCTCGGCGTTTATATGCTAAGACTGATTACACCAAGTTATATGATTTTTATCTTTATTGAGATTTTTTCAGGGGCGCTTCGAGGCATCGGAGATGTATTTATCCCTACGTTAATTACACTGGGCGGAGTTTGTTTTATCCGTATTCCGTGGGTTATGTTTATCACCCCTATGAGAAATGAAGTTTCAACACTTCTGTACAGTTATCCGGTATCATGGGCAGCCACCGTATTACTGCTGCTACCATATTACCTATATCAGAAAAAGAAACGACTTTCTAAGTAATGGATATGTGGAAATAATTATTAATTATCCATTTTTTACTAAATAGGTGGTGCTTCGTCCTCCAATCTGCTATAATCCATTTATAGAATTCCTCTGTAAATGGAGGAAAACCAGATGAAGAAACAGTTAAAAAACCTTACAATTAAAGATAATTTTATGTTTGCAGCAGTAATGTTAGACGAAGATAACTGCAAAGAATTTTTAGAAAAGGCATTGCAAATACCAATCGACCATGTGGAAGTCAGTACAGAGAAAAATATCGTATATCACCCTGAATATAAAGGTGTAAGATTAGATGTGTACGCAAAAGACGAAAAGAATACCCGCTATAATGTAGAAATGCAAGTATCCACTCAGAATTCTTTAGGACTAAGAAGCAGATATTATCAAAGTCAAATGGATATGGAAATGTTGTTATCCGGTTCCGAGTATGCTGAACTCCCAAATAGTTACGTCATTTTTATTTGTGATTTCGACGCGTTTAATGAGCAGAAATACAAATATACTTTTCAAATGGAATGCAAAGAAACCGCAAATGCTGAATTACATGATAAAAGAAACATTATATTCTTAAGCACAAAAGGTCGCAACGACGAGGAAGTATCGGAAGAACTTATCCGCTTTCTTAAATTTGTTAAAGCAGACTTAAAAGAAAGTCAGAATGATTTTCAGGATACATATGTAAGGAAACGAGACTATGAAGAAAAGTCTGTAAATAAGATCTTCTATGATAA
>ERZ773217.81-NODE-81-length-83650-cov-4.891214_pt1 | contig 83650 bp, 80 predicted proteins | sample MGYA00580995_ERZ773217 | MGnify/ENA primary metagenome ERZ773217 (study PRJEB29015, sample SAMEA2737772) | human gut metagenome | biome: human gut; feature: human-associated habitat; material: faeces | place: China | collected 2012 ...
ATCTACACAGGTCTGACGCAGTCTTAATTTCACTTCCACATTTGTCATTTCGGGATATTTTGACAAAAGTAATGCCACTGCTCCCGATACAACAGGCGTTGCCATAGACGTTCCGCTTTTATGCGTATACGCCCTTCCTTTTTTTCCATATCTGCTATTGCAGGAATAAATTTTTGATCCCGGTGCTACCAAATCCGGTTTCATAACACATTCCTCCGTAGGCCCTCTCCCTGAATAGTCCTGAAGAGGTCCCTCTATAGTAAAAAGTTCTATTCCATCATCGGAAGCGCCTACGGTAATTACCTTTTTGCTTACTCCCGGAACTGTGATGCTCTGTCTTTTTGGTCCATAATTACCTGCCGCAACTACAACGACCATTCCTCTGTTCCACAATTCTTCTACCGCTGTGAGCAATTTTTCTTCCTCGGCTTTTTCCGTATTGGGAAGTGTTCCGACAGAAATATTTACTACTCTTATGTTATATTTTTCGCTATTTTGTAATATCCATTTAATCCCTTCTATAACATAAGTAATTTCCCCATTCCCTCTTTTATCCAACACTTTTAATGGAATCAGATTGCATTTTGGCGCGATTCCGCTGTAAACACCATCGGATAATTTTCCGCTTCCACCTATAATGCCCGCAATGTGTGTCCCATGACCATTATCATCATAGAGCATTTCCTGCTTGTTTACAAAATCTTTAAAATAAGTAATTCTGCTGTCAAAATCAGGGTGCAGTGCAATACCTGTATCCAATACGGCAACCCCTATCCCTTCGCCTTCCACTCTGTAACTTTTCGTATCTTCACACCAATAGGAAACCTTCTCTTTTACCTGTTCCATTTTTATTACCCTTTTTGTTTAATTTATTCATGTACACGCAGTTTTGCAATAAAAGAAAAATATTTTCATTCTTTTTTCCTTTTTAAGAAACATAAATAACCCCTCTCACATATCATAACATTGTAAATAAACAATTTATGGAGGCTTTAATATGAGCGATTTAAGTGCAACAAACTGTGGCTGTGGCTGTAACGAAGGAAGAGAATGTGGATTTAACAACAATTCATGCCTGTGGATTATCCTGCTTTTATTCTTCTGTGGCGGAAATAATGGCTGTGGTAATTTTAACAACGGCGGAAATGACTGCTGTCTTTTAATCTTATTACTTTTATTCTGCTGTGGCGGTAACGGATTCGGAAACAACAATGGCGGTTGTGGCTGCTGTTAATAATTTCTGGCAGAAAATCGGGGAATTCATCACGAATTCCCCTGCTTTCTATAAACTATCTAAAACTCTTCTCGCCTTGCGAACGCGCTCTTCACTCGTTCTCCATATCTCATACTCACTCATGGAAGCCAATCCCATATTTACGTCCGGATTTCTATATTGCATCTCACTTTCCAGAGAGAGTTTTCCTGACATATGATATGATGTTGCATTTGTTTCTCTATAAAGAGACTCGATTACATTTCCGTCAACACCGCCTCCAACAAGAATTTCTATTTTATTTTCACTTTTTTCCACCAACTGTTTCAAAAGTTCTGTGCCTTCTGCCGCACAATTCTTCTGCCCCGACGTCAGTATTGTATCAATTCCAAGTTCTTTTGCCTGTTCTAATGTTTCCAGCGGATTTTTACACATATCAAATGCTCTGTGTAAAGTCACTTTCATTTCTCCCGCCTCTTCCATAAGTTCTTTCATCTGATTCATATTCAGATTCCCGTCCGGTGTAAGACTTCCGATAACAACTCCGTCTGCTCCTAACTGTCGAAACATTCTCACTTCTTCTTTTAATATTTCATGCTCATACTCCGTATAACAGAAATCACCAAATCTGGTTCTCAGCAATGTTCTGATTGGTATATTCACCGTTTCTCTTATCTTCTGAAACAGTGCTTTTGATGGCGATAACCCACCGATAACCAATCCACTGCACAATTCTATTCTGTCTGCCCCTCCCGCTTTTGCTGCCACGGCAGATTCCACTGAATCTACACAACATTCTAATACGCTTTTCATACTGTCCTCCTTGCTTCCAAAGTAAAAAGAATAAGGAAATGCTATCCTGCATTTCCTTATTCTCCGGTTATGTATTTTCCCTAATTATAGGAATTATTTACATAATAATTTGAATTCATCTGCAACGTGCTGTACCTGTGTTCCGATGATTACCTGTACGCTTGTTTTTCCAGGACGGATTACACCTGCAACACCTGCTGTTTTAATTTTCTTTTCGTTTACTAAAGTATTGTCTTTAACTTCAAGACGAAGTCTTGTAATACAGTTATCAATAGAAGTAACATTTTCTTTTCCGCCTAAACCTTCTAAGATGATTTTTGCAACTTCTGTAAAGTCATTGTTTGCTAAAACTGCTTTTGATTCTGCTTCCACATCATCATCGTCTTCTCTACCCGGAGTTTTTAAATCAAACTTTGTGATAGCAAAACGGAATACTACGTAGAAGATAATGAATGCAGCAATACCTAAAGGAATGATCATCCATGTCTTCTGAGCAGCCGGTAATGAAGATGAGAAGAATAAGTCAGTTGCACCTGCTGAGAATGAAAATCCTGCACGGAATCCTAAAGCTGCAGTAACTGCTACGAAAATACCGTATAATAAAGCATATACTACATATAATGCCGGTGCCAAGAACATGAAACCAAATTCGAATGGTTCTGTAACACCACAAAGGAATGCACAAACAGCTGCTGAAGCAACTAAACCGATTGCAACTTTTTTCTTGTTGTCTTTTGCTGTGTGAATCATAGCTAAAGCAGCACCAGGAACACCAAACATCATACATGGGAAGAATCCTGACATGTACATACCTAAACTCCAAGAAACATCTGCTGATGTTTTTCCAGCCCAGAATGCCTGTAAATCACCAAGTCCGATTGTATCAAACCAGAATACGTTGTTCAATGCGTGATGTAAACCTGTTGGGATTAACAAACGGTTTAAGAATGCGTAGATACCAGCACCTACTGCATCTAATTTCACGATTGATTCACCAATTGTAACAAGACCAGCGAAAATAATTGGCCATACGAATAACAATACTGCTGATGTCAAGATAGAAACAACACCTGCAACGATTGCTACGCTACGTTTTCCACTAAAGAATGCAAGCCATGAAGGTAATTTTGTTCCTTTGAACTTGTTGTAGCAAGTAGAACCAATAATACCGGAAATAATACCGATAAATGGGTTAGCAATTTTCTGGAATGCAAGTAAATATTTTGCATTTTCAGCAACTGATGGTCTGATAACTGTTACTACACCTTCTGAAAGAAGTGTTGTAATCATTAACCAAGATACCATAGCAGCAAGTCCTGCTGTACCATCATTATCGTCTGACATACCAACACCAACACCGATTGCAAACAGGATAGCCATGTTATCAATTAACGCTCCTCCTGCTTTAACAAGAAACATACCAATGATTTCTTTCATACCATTGATATCACCACCCTGCATAGTTGCAGGACATAAAAAGTACCCGATACCCATAAGGATACCACAGATAGGTAAGCATGCTACTGGAAGCATTAATGCTTTACCAAGTTTTTGAAGATATTTCATAACTCTTTCCTCCTTTTCTCTCATTTCTCATGATTATCTTCTCTTATATAAAACCTCGTATGACGAAGTTCAATACCTGTACTATTTGATGATCGTCATCACTTCATCTTTCGTATTTACCGTTTTTCCTGTTGTAGTTTTGATTTCACTATAATCAGCAGTATTACAGATAATTACCGGAGACACTACTTCTAAACCTGCATTTTTGATTGCTTCAATGTCAAATTCCAATAATAAATCTCCCGCTTTTACCTTATCACCGGCTGCCACATGTTCTTTGAACGGTTCACCTTTCAATGTAACCGTATCCAATCCTACATGAACAAGAATTTCAATTCCGCTCTCGGATTTCATTGAGATTGCATGTTTTGTATCAAAAACCATTTCTATTGTTGCATCAATTGGAGCATATACTTTCCCAACAGACGGAACAATCGCAATACCTTTTCCTAAAATTTCTTCGCCAAAAGTAGGATCACTCACTTTTGCAAGTTCGATTGCCTCTCCCTCGATTGGAGCATATAAAACTTCTCCTTTTTTACCAAATCCTAATTTCTCTTTTAATGAACCTAGCATTTCTTTCTCCTCTTCTTTACTTCATTTCCCGAATGATTTTTCTCAATTTCAAAATCATGGACGGAGCGACTGACAATTCATCTACTCCCATTTTAACAAATGTTTCCGTCAACTCTGTATCTGCACCGAGTTCCCCACAGATTCCTGTCCATTTACCCGCTTTATGCGAATTGTCTACAACCATCTGAATCATTTTCAGAACGGCTTTATGATGCGGATTGTAGAAAGAATCTAATTTTTCATTCTGACGGTCAATCGCAAGTGTATACTGAGTCAAATCATTTGTACCTATACTGAAGAAATCTACCATCTCAGCCAGTTCATCGCTAATCATAACCGCCGCAGGAGTTTCTATCATCACGCCCTCTTCCACATCTTTATATGGAATATCGCATTCGTAAAGTTCTTTTTTTACTTCTGCCACAATCCGCTGAATCTTCTCCACTTCCTCCACAGATGTAATCATCGGATACATAATGGAAATATTGCCATATGTGGACGCTCTGAAAATTGCTCTTAATTGTGTTTTGAAGATTTCCGGCTGTGAAAGGCAGATACGGATTGCTCTGTAACCAAGTGCAGGATTTTCTTCTTCACCTAAGTCCAGATAGTCAGCCTGCTTATCAGCGCCAATATCCAATGTTCTGATAATCACTTTCTTGCCTGCCATATTCTGCGCAACCTGTTTGTATGCCTGGAATTGTTCTTCTTCGCTCGGAAGTTCATTGCGGCCTATATATAAGAATTCACTTCTAAATAAACCGATTCCTCCTGCATCATTTTCCAAAACATATCCCACATCGGAAGCACTTCCGATATTAGCGTAAATTTCAATTTTCTTTCCGCCAAGTGTTATGTTTTCTTTTCCCTTTAATTCTAAAAGTAATCTTGTTTTTTCTTCTTCTTCGGCAATTTTTGTTAAAGTGGCATTTCTCACTTCTTCTGTCGGCTCTAAAGTCATCTCACCTTCAAAACCGTCTACAACCGCTTCCATGCCTGTCTTTAACTCTTCTAAATTCATATCTACGCCAATCAGCGCCGGAATATTCATCATACGCGCTAAAATAGCCGTATGGGAATTTGTCGAACCATGTACCGTAACAAAAGCAAGTATTTTTTCTTTATCCATCTGCACGGTTTCACTTGGAGTCAAATCATCTGCAACTACAATTACAGGCTCATCAAAGTCCATATCATTTTCTTCGCCGCCGATAAGGTTTTGTACAAGTCTTTCTGAAATATCTTTAATGTCTGCCGCTCTTGCACGCATGTAATCATCGTCCATACTTGCAAACATCTCTGAAAAACTGTCTCCTGCGGAAGCAACCGCGTATTCAGCATTCACTTCCTGAGTACGTATGATATTTTCAATTGCCTCGTTAAAATCGGCATCGTCCAACATCATCTGATGCACTTCAAAAATCGCAGCGCTCGCCTCTCCCACTTCTTTTAAAGCCTTTTCATATAATTTCTGTAACTGGGCACAGGCAAGTTCTTTTGCCTGACTCACTCTCCCGATTTCCCCTTCTACATCGTCTGCCTTTGTTCGTTTGACAACGTAGTCATTTTTCTTTAACACGGAAATCTTACCGAGAGCAATTCCTTTATAAACTGATTTTCCTTTTAAACATTCCATATTTCCTGTTTCCATCGCCTCTTGTAAATCTTATAAATTTGCTTCAAAAAATGCTTTCACACCTTCAAATGCTGTATCTTCGTCTTCACCCTCTACAGAAACTTCCACAGTCTGTCCACATTTTACCGCCAATGACATAACTGCCATAAGTCTTGTTGCCTCTGCTGATTTACCCTCTTTTGTAATTGTAATTACACTCGTATAGTTCTTTGCTTCTTTCGCAAGCATTCCTGCCGGTCTCGCATGAATTCCTAATTCATCTTTAATTGTGTACTCAAATTTTTTCATTGTTCTTAACTCCTTTTTAACTCTTTTTGTATATCATTTATGGAATAATGATCGTTTGAATATGTACCGCAAGAAAACCTTCTTCTTCTCTTATAACCGGCACTTCTAATTTTCTTTCCACTTCTCTGCATATGTGGCGTGCAATCATGCCTGCTTTTGCATACTTTTCCTCAACAAATTGATTCAAATCTATATTGATTTTTTCTTTTGCCTTAGATCTTGCAATCATATAATACAGATGACTCATCAGCCTGATGCCGCCCAATGATTCACGGCTGATATGCTGATCAAGCATCTTTTCTATATCCAACATACATTCATCAATAATTTGTGTAATCTTAAGTGTCTCTGACACTTCCGCATCAGACAATCCCGAGTGAACGTGCAATGCAATAAATCCCGCCTCGTCATCTGTAATTCTGTAGCCCGTCATCTCTTCAATAATTTCACGGCTTTTTACAACCACTGTATACTCTTTCCCAAACAACGCTTTAATATCTGCAATAAAAGGATTTGGAAGATAAATATTCTCCTCTGCTCTCTTCGCTGCAAACGCAATATGATCCGCTAACGGAATCAATATATCCGGATTGATTGTTTTGAAAACGACTTGCGCTTCATCAATAACCCGTCCTGCCGCCTCTAAATATTTTGGTTCAATACCTTTCACAGCATTGATTACCGAACGTTCATTTTCCCTGACTGCCAAAGTGTAGATCTTCGCATCTTTGATTGCAGTAAATGTATCGCCTGGTTTTTTTCCAAACCCAATCCCTTTTCCCACTAAGATTCTTTCACCCTCATCGTGTTTCGCAAGAAAGGCATTGTTATTCAACACTTTTATAATTTGATACATGAACCGAACTCCTTCACTTCTTCAATTAAAAAAGACATAAACATATTCTAATAATCCAACCGCCACTATTATGCAATTGAACTACGGAATAGTTTATGCCTGCTTATCAGTAACACACTATTATCTGCACTCTCGATTATCTTTTTTAACTATATCATATTGTAACAATATAGGCAAGTTGTATTTTTTACGAAAGCATCATCATTTTTTTGTCGAGATTGCACAAATAATATTTAATATTATGAGTTTTGTTCTTCCTTTTTTTTGTTTTGCAAATTCTTTTTTTCTCCCTCGTTTTGTTTTTCTGAAAGTTTTTTCTTAAGCATACAGTTTTCGTCCAGTTCATATACCGCATTTCCGTCAATAATCAGTTTTCTCATTTCTTTTCGCTCCTTTCACTCTCCTGTTATTACTATATGAGCATTTCATATTTTTGATTTTTTATTCATATATATCTACAACGTTACATTTTTAAGGAGTGCTAATGGACGAAACGATAACAGATAAAATGACGCCCTTTGACAGGATCATTTCATCGAAAGAATTGCAAATGATGAAATTAATCATTCCTTATACACCTCCGGCGAACCAACATATGCTGGCAGTCTATGTGAAATTTCTGGAATTGAAGCGTACGATGACCATGTTTCGTCAGACTCATCAAAACATACATACTCAGACCTTTGAAAAAACCATCTCTTCCCCTCTGGATATTATTGACGAAATTCGTCCCTATCTGTCCGAAACGGAGAGAAATTCAATAGACTCTATTTTAAATGTATTTAATATGATGCAGATGCTCTCCACTATGGAGCAAATGTCTTCTGACGCGGGAACTTTCAATCCAATGGATATGGTAAAAGAGATGCTCACACCGGAACAGCAGAATATGTTTGAGATGTACAGTACGATGTTTCAGGAAAATGAAGATAATCAAAATGAGGAAGGAGATTCTTAATATGGAAGATTGGCTGAACCGCCCGGAATTGAAACAAATCGATCCCGTCAAATTAGAATTAATGAAAACAGTTATTACAAAAACAAAAGGAAAATCAGGAAATGATTTAGCCCCTATTTTGCTTTCATTGATTATGACTGCAAATAAAAAGGGAATACGTTTCTCCACTGATGAAATTACTTTTATTATGGATTTAATGAAAGAGGGAAAAACTTCCGATGAACAGGCTCGCATCGACAAAACAGCACAAATGATTCAATCGGCACTAAAGAAAAAATAAAATCGACATTTCTTATAAAAATCTGTTATACTGAAACAAATTCAATGTACAAAGGAGTTCTTTACAATGCGAAATATAAAATTAACACTTGAATATGACGGAAGCCGCTACCAGGGCTGGCAGAGACTTGGCAAAAATGAGTCTTCCAATACGATTGCGAATAAAATCATAGAAGTAATTAAAAAAATGACAAACGAAGACGTGGAACTTTTCTGCGGTGCAAGAACTGAAGTCGGTATACACGCATACGCGCAAATTGTCAACTTCAAGACAACTTCCGACATGAAACTTGGGGAAATCAAACAGTATTTAAACCGCTATCTTCCGATGGACATTGCCGTTACCGATATTGAGGAAAAACCGGAACGTTTTCATGCTTCTTTAAACGCCACATCAAAGATTTATATGTACCGCATGGCAATCGGAGAAGTGCCGAGTGTTTTTGAACGCAAATATACTTATTATGTTTTCAAAAAACCTGATGTCGATGTCATGAAACAGGCCGCCCTTCTTCTTGTCGGTAAACATGATTTCAAAAATTTTTCCACAGTAAAGAAAAGCAAATCGACTGTCAAAGAAATATACGACATCGATATTTATACTGATGATGAGGAAATTCAAATCACATTACATGCCAACGATTTTCTGCACAACATGGCTCGTATGGTTATCGGCACTTTAATTGACATTGGACTTGGAAACCGCAAAAAAGAAGAGATAGAGGATATTTTTAACCCGGAATCTTCCGTGCAGGCAAGTTCACCGTGTGACGCAAAAGGTTTGTATCTGCAGGAAGTATTGTACGAGAGATAAGTTAAAAAGGGAATGCGACTCACCGCATTCCCCTTCCATAGTTATCCGCTCTATCCAAGATATTCTGTCAACTCATCATATCTTCTTTCCATTTCCTCATGGCCATGTCTGTAAAATTCTTCTAATTTTTCCATATTTCTTTCCAATCTGGAAATCATTGCAACTTCCGGACGAATCACAAATATTTTCCCTTCTTCTTCCAACTGCTCAATCTTATCCAGTGTCCGATTATATATTACAGGACGTTTTATCAGCGTTTTTACAAGTTCGGGATATTTTTTGTAGGCTGACTCATACAGTTTCCTCTTCGCTTTTGTGACGAATTTCTTTCTGTAACCTTTATTTTTCGTCAGGACAATGACCATTTTTTTATTGCCATACTTCATCGCTCTTCTTATTGGAATGGAATCCGATAATCCACCGTCCAAATATGGAATTCCATCTATATTGACAATCGGCGAAATCAGAGGCATGCTGCTGGAAGCACGGCAGATTTTCATCAACTGCTCCTTACTATCTCTCGAATCCATATATTCCGCCTTTCCCGTAAGGCAGTTAGTTGTTACCCATTCCGTATATATATCCGAGTTAAAATAAGTATCATAGTCAAAAGGAAAAATCTCATTTGGAAATTTATCAAAAATCATATCCATATTAAGCAGGCTTTTTTCTTTAATAAACTTCCGTATTCCCATGTAATAATCGTACTCGTCTTCCTGATGTATCATGCACTTTTTCGTTCTCTCAATTTGTCGGGAAACATAGTTTACTCCATTACAAGTCCCCGCAGAAACACCTACGACATGGGAGAAATACAAATCCTTTTCCATGAGGTAGTCCAACACTCCTGATGTAAACACTCCCCTTACTGCTCCGCCTTCCAAAATCAAAGTTCCTTTTTTCATCTATATCACTCCCCATTTTTTATTTTTCTAAATTATATACCCATTTTTCTTTCGTGCAAACATATTTTTCAAATTTTACTTTATTTTTAGAATTATAGTTTTTCTCATCAAAACTTTTGTAAACCTTGCCATTTTACTGCTCTCATGCTAAGATAAGCGTTGGAATAATTATTATTAGGAAACAATATTTTAAAATAAAGGAGAGTCCATTATGATTAGTGCAAATAATGTCACATTGCGTCTTGGCAAAAAAGCCTTATTTGAAGATGTAAATATTAAATTCACCGCCGGCAACTGCTACGGAATGATCGGAGCTAACGGTGCGGGAAAATCTACTTTCTTAAAAATCCTCTCAGGACAAATTGAACCGACAAGCGGTGAAGTAGTTATTTCCCCGGGCGAACGTCTTTCTTTCTTGCAGCAGGATCACTTTAAATATGATGATTATCTTGTACTTGATACCGTTATTATGGGAAATGCAAGATTGTATGAGATTATGAAAGAAAAAGAAGAAATTTACGCTAAAGAAGATTTCACTGACGAAGACGGCATGAAAGCCAGTGAATTGGAAGGCGAGTTTGCTTCCATGAACGGTTGGGAAGCGGAATCTGATGCTGCAACTTTATTGAACGGTCTTGGAATCGAGACAGATTTACACTACAAATACTTAAGAGACTTGACAGGTGCCGAGAAAGTCAAAGTACTTCTCGCTCAGGCTTTGTTTGGAAACCCTGACATTCTTCTTCTCGACGAGCCTACAAACCACTTGGATCTAGACGCTATTGCATGGTTGGAAGAATTTTTAATCAACTTTGAAAATACGGTTATCGTTGTATCTCACGACAGATATTTCTTGAATAAAGTATGTACACAGATTGCTGATATTGACTACGGTAAAATCCAACTTTACGCAGGTAACTATGACTTCTGGTATGAATCAAGCCAGTTAATTATCCGTCAGATGAAAGAAGCAAACCGCAAGAAAGAAGAAAAAATCAAAGAATTACAGGAATTTATTTCCCGTTTCAGCGCCAACGCTTCAAAATCCAAACAGGCTACATCACGTAAAAAGGCTTTGGAAAAAATTCAACTTGACGATATTCGTCCTTCCAGTCGTAAATATCCTTACATCGACTTCAGACCAAACCGCGAAATCGGAAACGAAGTTCTTACGGTTGAAAACCTTTCCAAAACAATTGACGGTGTAAAAGTTTTGGACAACCTTTCCTTTACAATTACACGTGAGGAAAAAGTTGCATTCGTCGGCGGAAATGAATTTGCCAAAACAGTATTATTCAAAATTTTAGCCGGTGAAATGGAAGCCGATGAAGGTACTTATAAATGGGGTGTTACGACTACACAGGCATACTTCCCTAAAGACAGTTCTAAAGAATTTGACAACGATTACACAATCGTTGACTGGCTTACACAATATTCAGAGAACAAAGATGCAACTTATGTTCGCGGTTTCTTGGGCAGAATGCTCTTTGCCGGAGAAGACGGTGTGAAGAAGGTAAAAGTTCTTTCCGGTGGAGAAAAGGTACGATGTCTCTTATCTAAGATGATGATTTCAGGGGCAAACATCTTAATTTTAGACGAGCCGACTGACCACCTGGATATGGAATCCATCACTGCCTTAAACAACGGATTGATCAAATTCCCGGGTGTGATTTTATTTGCTTCCCGTGACCACCAGATTGTGCAGACAACCGCAAACCGTATTATGGAAATTGTTCCGGGCGGTAAATTAATCGACAAAATCACAACTTACGATGAATATCTCGCAAGTGATGAAATGGCAAGAAAACGCCAGACTTACTCTGTGGATAATTCTGAAGTAGATAACTAATACAAAAGCGTTATGCAGTCACTTAAATCATTGACCGCATAACGCTTTTTTCTACATCATCTGTTTTTGTTCAGCCTCTTCCATCGTTGTATATCCGTAATACTCCGTCGTCTGACGCATAATTTCCTCCACCATATTTATCTCTTTCTTTGCAAACTCTACAACCATCGCCGCATATCTGACAAGAGTTTCCATCGAATATGTTTTTAACTCTCCTCTCAGATAAGTTTCAAAAGAAATATTATTCATCTCATCTTCCGAGGTGTGAATCAATCTCGCCTGCCCTGATAAATGGGGATATTTTTTTGCGAACTCTTCTCTCCACTCCACCTGTATCGGAATAATTCCTTCTATTATTTTAAGTTTTTGTTCCCCAACTGCAGGAAGGTTCTCCTTAATCCCATCGTACTCTTCTTTCGACGCACTCTCCATCATATAGGCGTATTTTTCCATAACTAAATTACGCCCGCATTTTTCTCCCTCTTTCAAATCTTTATAATAGGAATTTAGTAATTCCCCGTTCCACACGGAAAACTGACTTTTTCTCATAATATCAAATGTATCAAAATCGTCCTGGCAGGAAGCGCGACCTCCTGTATTCCTCACTTTTTGAAACATTGTCCACTCTAACTTTACAATCTCTTCTATTACATACATCTTGTTTGCCCTCCGTAATATTCTTTCCACATGACATTCAAGAAAGTCTTCCTCCCCTTCTGTCAACTGCTGTTCTTTTAACTCCTGCAAAATCATAGCACAAATTTTCTCTATAATAAAACTTTTTTCTTCGGGTGTCTGCACAGAAAATAATTTATCAAACCAAACTTTTGCTTCCGACAATTTCGGAAGATTTTCCATTTTTCTAAATACCCATTTATAATAAGGCATAAATGTGTTATTCAACAAATAAATCAGATTACACCCGGCCTGTACAAATTCGCGAAGCGCCATTTCCCCCGCCGCACACTCTCCTCTTTTTACGCACCGGAGATAATTGTATTGTCCCGCCTGCGCGGTCAGCGCGGTCATCTGCGCGATTTTGCGAATCCACACTTCACGTGGATAACCTTTTTTCAACTCTTTTTGCACATACGAAAATCTTCCCTCTCCATCTTTAAAGAGTTCACCGGCAGTCACCTGTGCCAATGCCGTTTCAGATACGGAAAACCACGCCCGCTCTTTTTCTTCTTTCGTATGTTTATCCGGATATAACAAAACTTCATATAATTCTTTTCCGAGAAACTCCTCATAAAACGTACTTACATTTAGTACGCCCACTCTGTTCTTTCCATGAGTTGTAATTTCCCGTGGCGGCAGATTCCCAAACGCTTTCGGAAGTCTTTCATATTCTCTCTGTACATCGCTTCCTATTTTTTTATAATCCTCTTCCTCAAGCCAGATACAAAATGCAGGTCCAAAATCATGATCCCTGGAAAACGTATCATCAAATCCAAAACATTCTGAACCATGTCCCATAAGTCCCACCGTTATCTTATCAAAATATTTAGGGAATTTTTCTTTCAGCATTTTCTCTCCAAACATTTCATAATACATGCGTGAAATTTCCATTCCCTTTTTCTGTTTTACTCGCGCTGCCCAAGCCTTTTGGCGAAGATACTGCGCCTGCTTACCATATCCGCTTTCCTCCAATACAATCGCACAATTTTCACATGTAATAGCATAATTTTCGCACTCTCCATAGTGTTCCAATATCTCTTTTAATGCGTTTGTATAATACGCAACAGATTGTCCATAATCTTTTTTCAGATAATATCCGTGTGCTAAAGATGCCAGCAGGGCCGAATAGTGAGAGTCTTTTGTTTCTTCCTCTTCATATAGTTTTAAAGCCTCCTGTAAAGCAGTGATTCCTTTTTCATATTCCTCCAACTCAAAATATACTGTCGAGAGATTTGTATATGTCGATGCCGTCTCCACTCTGTATTCAGGCAGTGCTTTTATAATTTCCAGCGCTTTATATAAGTAAGTAATCGCTTTATCACACTGGTTCTTCCCCTGATATGCCATACTCATATTGTTATAAAGCCCTGCCCTTTTTATATCCGGGTAATTCGATACTTTTTTGTATATTTTTTCTGCTCGCTGATAAAGTTCCAACGCCCGCTCATAATGTTCTCCTGCCCGATATGCCGTCGCCGTATTCACAAGAGTTGTTGCGTGAAACTCAGTACCCGTCAAGTCTAATTCTGCAATCAGTTTGTCCGCCTGTTCTCCGCTTTCGATTGCCTCTCTTGTCCGGCCGACACTTCTATAATATCCTGTCAATTCATTATACAACGTCAGAAGTGTTTCTTTATCCTTCTCCTGTTTCGCCTGCAGGATACAATTATGTAAAAAAGGCTCTACTTCATAAATTTTCTTTTCTGCAAAGAGTAAATCTAATTGTCTTAATATATTTTTCTCATTCATATTGTGTCCTCCTATCTTATTATACATATTTTCTTCCTCTGCGGGTATAAAGATTCATTTCTTAAGAAGTTTTAAGAAATATATGTCAATTTTTAAGAATATTCTTCATTTCATTCAATCCGTTCTTAAGATTCATCTGTCATAATAAGAAAATAGATGGAGGGGGACTACATGAGAAAATTACAAAAAAATTATCCTTATATACTTTTAACATTTTTTTCCTGCTGCCTTATTTTTATCATTTGGCCAAACAATTCTTCATTCGGTTCTACAACGGACTGGGTGCAGCAACACATTAAAATAGCGGATTATTTCCGCACACTTTTCTTTGAAAACGGTCAGTTTTTTCCTGACTATGCAGCCCATTTAGGAGGGGGAGTCAATATTTATGCTCTTTCCTACTACGGACTTTTCCGTTTGGACGTGCTTGTCAGTTATCTGATACCTTCCGTAGAGATGGAATATATCGTTGTCACTTATATCCTTTTAGAATTTGTCGCAAGTATCAATCTTTGTTATTACTGGTTAAGAAAGCAGAATATAGAAAAAGAGATTTGTTTTGTCTCGGCAATTTTGCTCGCCACATCATCTCTTCTGTTCCAAAGTCACAGACAGATTATGTTTGTCAATTACACTCCGTATCTGTTTTGTACTTTAATTGCCATTGATAACTTCTTGCAGACAAAGAAAATACGATGGATTTCTTTATCAATAGCACTTGTTATACTGCACAGTTATTTTTTCAGTGTAACTGCAATTATTTTATGTACCGGCTATTTTCTTTTACGTTTAGAAAACATAAACGGAAAAATAAAACTAAAAGAACAGAAAAGTGTTCTCGTAAAATTTATCGGAGCGATTTCACTCGGCATCGGCATGTGCGCAGTTCTTCTGCTGCCGACAGCCTACTATATGCTCCATATCCAAAAAGACAGAGGGAGTACACTCTCTCCTATAGAAATATTCGGAATCACCCCATCGCTCAAAGGACTTTTATATTATTCCTACGGCGCCGGACTTACAATTATCGTTCTGTTTGTATTGATTCTGTCTTTACAATATAAACGGACAAAGAAAATGGGGATTATCCTTTTAATCTGCTTATGCAGTAACCTTGTCTCCTACTTATTGAACGGAACACTATATGTGAGGTATAAGGTTTATCTCGTTTTTCTGCCGTTTATTTTATATGCCTTTGCAAAAACATTACAGGAAATGTATCATTCGGAGAAAAAAATACATTTTTCTCCTCTCCTTTTAGCATGCATACCTGTAGTTACCATTTATCTGTTTGATCACAAAAAAGAGGAAGTTCCATTACTGTTAGACGTTGTTGTCGCGCTCTTTCTCCTTCTTCTTTTTTATCGGAAAAAGAACACACGTTATTTACTTCTTGCCTGCGTTCTTCCTTTCATCATCTGTGTACGATTGAATGCGAATGAGGTCTATCCTCAAAAAGAAAAGACTGTTTTTAGCGACAATGAACTGGCAGACCTTTGCTCTGCTTATCCGGGAAGATTTTTGGACACAACTACAGGACTTTTAAATGTAAATCACATTTTCAGTCCGGATACCTATAAAACAACTATGTATTCTTCCCTGTCCAACGGAGAATATAACACATTTTATTATGATTATATGCGAAACCCTATGAGCATTCGCAACCGGGTAGTTCTTTCTTCTAATCCGAATGTTTTGTTTCAACTTCTAATGAATGTAACGACTATGGAAACAAGAAAAGAAACGCTTCCGATAGGATATGAAATTCTTGAAGAAAAAAAGGAAACCGTACTGGCAAGGACAAAGGACGCCATGCCTCCCGCCTATGTGACGGACAGTCTTTATGATAAAAGACAGTTCGAGAAACTATCCTACCCTGAAAATATAGATGTCTTGTCCCAATCGGCAGTTGTGGATACCGATAAGACAGATTTTCAAAAAAGGACAAAAAAAGAGAACTTTTCTCTGGCAATAGACGGCAAACGAAACAGAAAGAAAATCGTCCGCCTGCCAAAAACATACAAGAACACCGTTCTTCTCCTTTCCTTTGACATCAGCAGAAAAGACGGACGGGAAGTTGTCATTGATATTAACGGAATACGAAACAAACTATCAGGGAAATACGCAAATTATCCGAACAATAACACAACTTTCACTTATATTCTTTCGTCCAACCAGCCGATAAGGGAATTACGTATATCCGCTTCCAAAGGAAACTATCACATTAAAAATGTGAACTTATATTCTCTTCCTTACGGGAACATTCAAAAAAGAAATCAGTCTGTCGATACCGTAAATTTAGAGAAACCAATTGACAGGGAAGTATTAAAGGGAAATGTTACGGTCTCAAAGGAAGGCTACCTGATTACATCTATACCATATGAAAAAGGGTTCACCGCTTATATGGACGGACAGAAAATACCTGTCGAAAAAGTAAATACCTGTTTTGTAGGATTTCCCATTAAAGAGGGAAAACATGATATTTCCATTGTTTTTCATGCTCCGGCAAAACGGTTGGGACTTATGATAAGCGGTATTTCACTGGTAATATTTATTATACTTTTTATTTATGAGGAGAAATTGTTATGGAAAAGAAAATATTAACAGAATTTATACGCTACTGTTTTATCGGTGGCTGCACAACAGCGATTAATTATTTAGTTTATATCGGATTTTTATTCTTTTTTCAAAAGCATTATTTGTTTGCAAACACGGTAGCATGGATTTTTGCCGTTCTGTTCGCCTTTTACGCAAATAAATATTTTGTATTTCAGAAAACGGAGAAATCAGACAGAGAAGCGCTCTCTTTCTTTTCAATGAGGCTTCTGACCTTACTGATTGAAAATGTTCTTCTGTATATCTGCATACAGCAATTACTCATTCACTCTCTCATCGCCAAATTGGTCGTGAGTGTGATTACAGTTTTAGCAAACTACGTTTTGTGCAAATATAAAATTTTTACTGAGGAAAAAGGGGGTATGCTTTATGAAGAAAATTAGTGTAATTGTTCCATGCTATAATGAAGAAGATTCACTTCCTCTTTTTCACAGGGAAGTGACAAAGGTTCTCCGGGAAATTGAAGATGCAGATTATGAATTGCTTTTTGTCAACGACGGAAGTAAAGACCATACAATTGATGTTATAAAACTTCTTGCCATAAAGGATTCACACATATCCTACTTTTCTTTTTCACGTAATTTCGGAAAAGAAGCAGCAATGTATGCCGGCTTATCTCATGCAGACGGCGACTACTGTGTCATTATGGACGCAGATTTACAGCACCCGCCCTCATTGTTAAAAGATATGTTTTATTCCGTTGACAAAGAAGGATACGACTGCTGCGCAGGAAAAAGATTGGATCGTACCGGAGAAGGAAAAGTAAGAAACTTCCTCTCTCACTCTTTCTATCGCGTTATCCAGCGCCTTACTCACATGGATATGAGTGATGGCGCAGGCGATTTCCGTATGATGTCACGTCAGATGGTAAATGCTATTTTAGAGATGAAAGAATACAACCGCTATATGAAAGGGCTTTTTTCTTTCGTCGGATTTGAGACAAAATGGGTTGAATTTCACAATGTGGAGCGAATAGCCGGGGAAACAAAGTGGACATTGCGAAGTCTGTTTGCCTATGCCTGCGAAGGTATTTTCTCCTTCTCCACAAAACCTCTTATGATTTCGGGAATGTTTGGTTCTTTTTTACTGGTGATTTCATTTATTTTGGCAGGATATATCGGGGTAGATACGTTATTCTTCCACCACAAGTTTAACGGTCTTCTTGCCATCACTCTACTTATACTTGTGTTAAGCAGCATTCAAATGATTTTTGTGTCCATTCTCGGTCAGTACGTTTCCAAAGATTATATGGAAAACAAAAATCGTCCAATTTACATTATAAAGGAGAGTAATAAACCATGGGTATCCTAAAAAAGGTCTTTGTCTCCTGTCTTATTGCTTCTCTCTTTGTTCTGTCCGGCTGTCAGAAGGAAGAGATGAAAGAACCGACCAAGCAGGCAAAAAAACTGATGATTGTCGCACACCCCGACGATGAAACTATTTTTGGCGGTAAACATATTTCGAAAGGCGGATATTTTATTGTTTGTCTGACAAATCAAAATAATTCCGTCAGAAGAGCAGAATTCAATGCGATGCTGGACTTATCAAAAAACGAAGGAGTTATTTTGGATTTTCCGGATAAAACACATGGGAAACGGGATAACTGGAAAAAATCAAAAGAGCAGATTGAAGAAGTAATCACACATTATGTAAAAGAAAAAAAATGGGAAAGCATTACAACCCATAATGCCGATGGTGAATACGGACACATTCATCACAAAATGACTCATCAACTCGTGACAAAAGTATGTGAAAGGGAAAAGCAGACTGATAACCTCTTTTATTTTGCTCCGTATTATAAGAAACAGGATTTAAAAAAACATACGCTGACTCCTATGTCAGAAAAAGATTTAAAAACAAAAACAACATTAGCAGATGTCTATATCTCGCAGGAAAAGGTGTGTAATAATTTGAAACATATTTTTCCTTATGAAGAATGGACTTCCTACAAAGACGCATACAAAAAATGACATTTCAACTTGAAATGTCATTTTTATGTATTATCTTATTCTGTCAGGAAAACCTACTTTTCGCTGCACTTTGCGCAATGTCTTTGTCGCATAATAATTTGCCTTTTCCGCATTATTCTTAATGATGCTGTCAATGTAGCCTTTGTCTTTTTCCAACCTTGCCACCTCGTCCTGAAGTGGTTTTAAAACAGAGACAACAGCCTCTCCTACAGCCATTTTAAAGTCGCCGTATCCTTTTCCGTCAAATTCTTTTACAACTTCATCAACCGTTTTGTTTGTACATGCACGGTAAATGTCAATTAAATTTTTCACTCCCGGCTGCTCGTCCCGGTAAAGAATCTGTGCTTCTGAATCTGTCACTGCACGTTTGCACTTGCGCATAATCGTGTCAGGATCGTCCATCAGATAAATACTTCCATTTGGATTCTCATCAGATTTCGACATCTTCTTTGTCGGCTCCTGTAAACTCATAATTTTTGCTCCGACTTTGCCGATATAGGCCTCCGGAACAGTAAATACGTCCCCGTAAATTCCATTAAATCTCTGTGCAATATCTCTTGTCAACTCTAAGTGCTGCATCTGGTCAATTCCTACCGGAACAACGTCTGCCTGGAACAGCAATATATCTGCCGCCATAAGAACAGGATAAGTAAAAAGCCCTGCATTAATGTTATCTGCATGCTTTGCCGCCTTGTCTTTGAACTGTGTCATACGATTCAACTCACCCATATATGTATAGCAGTTTAAAATCCAAGCCAGTTCCGCATGCCCTGATACATGTGACTGATAATAAATACAGTTCTTTTCCGGATCAAGACCTGCCGCAATATATAACGTCAACAATGCTCTCGCTCTTTTGCGCAATGTTGCCGGGTCCTGTCTGACTGTAATAGAATGCATATCTACAACGCTGTAAAAGCATTCATACTCATCACTTAATGTAATCCAGTTTTTTAATGCTCCAAGATAGTTGCCTAATGTAAGATTTCCTGTTGCCTGCATTCCACTGAATAATACTTTTTTGTCATTAATCATTTCCATTCTCCTCCATTTTATTACCAGTCTTCCACTTCATCTTCGTAGTAGACTATATTTTCTTCTTCAATCGTTGGAATTGTATCTTCCACACGTATAATTGTAACAGCACAATTTTTATGAACTCCGCCCTGCCAGAACAGTTTCATCGGGTTCTTTTTCACAATTCTTAAAATTGCACACAGCACCGCTCCATGTACAGAAATTAAAATTGTGTTGTCCTGATAATCCCTGTTATGAAACAAATCATCAAGAAAGTGTTCTATCCGTTCATTAAATTCGCTAAAATCTTCTCCGCCTTTTGACGCCTTATAACTTTCCGGCGCATCGAAAAAACGTTTGAATTCTTCATCTGGAATATTGAACTTCTCTCCTTTACAGTAAAGTCCTTCGTACTCTCCAAAACACATTTCTTCTATTCTCGCATCTTCGATTACGGGAATCTCTCTGTCACCTTTCACAATCAGAGCAGTTTCTCTCGCCCTCTTTAACGGGCTTGTAATCACCAAATCAACCTGAACATCTTTCAACCCTTCTTTTGTCTTATATGCAAGGTTTCTGCCAAACTCATTCAACTCAATGTCCGACTGTCCCTGCAAACGTTTTTCTTTATTCCAGTCTGTTTCTCCATGCCGCATGATATACAATCTCATCTTTGTCCCTCCAAACTGTCTATACGAAAATTACACTGGATTGCACTCGTGCAACCATTATACCACATTTCTGAGAAAGATTGCATTTTATTTTAAAAATCGATATAATAAGAAAATGATTGGAGGAAATGCTATGGAAAAAATCACAAGTTTTACAATTGACCACCTAAAATTAAAACCGGGTGTTTATGTTTCACGCAAAGATTCCGTAGGGGCGGAAATAATTACTACATTTGATTTAAGACTGACCAGCCCAAACGACGAACCGGTAATGAACACGGCCGAAATGCATACAATCGAACATCTCGCCGCAACATTTTTAAGAAATCATAAAATCTTTGGAGAGAAAACAATTTATTTTGGTCCCATGGGCTGCCGTACAGGTTTTTATCTTCTTCTGGCAGGAGAATATGAGTCTTCAGACATCGTTCCTCTCCTGATCGAAATGTTCCGGTTTATCGCAGACTTTGCAGGGGAAGTGCCGGGAGCAAGCGCCAAAGACTGTGGCAACTATTTAGATATGAATTTACCGATGGCAAACTATATCGCCAAAAAATATTTACATGATGTTTTGGAAAATATTACACAGGAACAACTTATTTATCCGGATTAGTAAAAAGATGAGTAAACATGTTATCGTCGTTTACTCATCTTTTATTTAACACTTCTTTTCTGATATAGGCAAATGTAACTTCTTCTCCTCTCTCTGCGAGCATATGAAGAAGGGTTTCCAATAACTCTCTCGTATCAGCATGAAGCATTTTTCTTACATATTTTGCTCCCTGCTCATAATATTCCAAAGGTTTCCTATCCGTATAATTTTCTCTCATATATGTTTTTGATGCCGCTATTCTGTCCATAAACATTTCCACAACATAATTTTTCGGCATCGGCATACCAATCAGCCCTTTTTCTTTTCCTACACCATAGTCAATCCAGTATTCATAGTGATGCTTGTTTCTCCCTTTGTGGTGCAGCCATGCACTCGAATAACCTATTGTCTCTCGTTCTGCATTGTTGGGACTTCTCGTTCCCTGATAATATTTACACCCTACACGGAATTCCGTGAAACTATATTTAGACAAGTCATGCAATAACCCCTGCTTATACAAGCCTACCCGAAAACAATATTGCATAACTAATTTTTTGTGATGTGTAATTGTACAAAAATGTTTCCACGCCTTCATTTCCTGACACTCCTATATCATCGTTTTAATTATCCAGATTATCCATAAGTGCACCGGATATACAAGGTAAAAGAAATACTTGTAACCTCTTCCCTTTTCGCCATTGTACAGGCAAATCGGCAAAAGTGCAAGTACGGCAAATGCCTGAATATAACCAAATACAACGACATTGATGACTGCGACACTCACTATTTTTGCCCACATGCGTTCTCTGAAAATAAAAAAGCAAAAAATCATTAAGACTCCCCACGCACCGTAATCCACTCTGAAAAGATCTCCTGCAATCAAAATCAGAAAGGCAAAACTTACTTTTGAAAATGTAGAGTACTGCTTTTCATAACCGTACAAAAGTATCAATCCGATGAGGAGTGTAAAGAATACATTTTGATGACGCAAATCAAAAAACTTCCCTGTTGTGAGCAAATCAAAAGGAATTTCCGAAATAACCCCAAGTCCTGCTAAACGTATCATATATTTCCGAATATCCCTTGTATGATAAAATCCTTCTACAATTAAAAAGGCAAAAATCGGAAAAGAGAGACGTCCTATGATTCTAAACAGAATATGTTCCGGAAAGAAAAACAGTCCGATATGGTCAATAATCATTGTAATGACTGCAATTAATTTTAAGTGAAATGAATTTAAACCGATTTTCATATTTTATTCCTTTCCAACAAATATTACTATTGTCCGTTCAGCAACAGTAACTTCTTTCTGATTATCCAATTCTTCCATCTCTTTGAGCACTCCCTCTTCCGTAGAAACGGCACGATACCATTTCCTGCCTTTCCTTAACGCCGGCAGGGCAAAAGAATGTTTCAGCCAATGCATATTGTAGGCGACAAAACAACTGTCCGTTCCAAGTGTCTCCCCACAATAATAAATGCCCAACTGCCTGCTGGAAATCTCAGAAGGAGTATGCCATGCATATTCTCCGTGATAAGAAACATCGGGAATTCCGCAGGAAACGATGTCCATTCCCTTTAACTCATACGGCGCATGCAAGACTGTATGTTCTTTTCTAAATTGAATAAGTGACTGTACAAAATTGAACAGTTCCCTGTCCTTCTCCGCATTCCCCCAGTTTACCCAGCCGATTTCATTGTCCTGACAATATACATTATTATTTCCCTCCTGCGAATTATGGCATTCGTCTCCCGCTAAAATACAGGGAATGCCCTGAGATGTCAGCAATAAAAGAAATGCATTTCTAATCTGTTTTTTTCTCAATGTTACAACCGCTCTTTTTCTGCTCGGACCTTCCGCACCACAATTCCAACTATAGTTATAATCCGGTCCGTCCTGATTTTTTTCTCCATTTTTCTCATTATGTTTTCCGTCATAAGAAACTAAATCAGAAAGAGTAAATCCCGTGTGGTTTGTGATGTAATTAAAGATTCCTTCTTCTTTAGAGAAATGTCTTGTCCACCACATAACACTCTCAACCATTCCTTCATCACCTTTTAAAAATCGGCGCATTGTGTTTTGAAAATCGTCCTGTTTTCTTAATATTTTTGTGTTTTTTAACAAAGGATCTTTTTGCAATTCCTCAAACGGCGCATGAAATGGATTTACAATAAAGCCATCTATATGGTACTCCATCTTATAGTAACGAATGCAATCCGCTATCATTCGTTTTGACATCTCAGCCGTAAACGGTAAATCAAACACTATCTCTATTCCACTTTTATGGCAGGCTTTCACTAAATCTTTTAACTCACTCACAGAGTCTTTTGATGCCGCATAAGAACTTTTTGGGGCAAAACAAAAAGCCGAACCATATCCCCAGTAGTTTGTATACCTTCCGTTTTCCTCAAATTCATATATCGGCATGCAATGAATTTGGTTGACACCTAACCGCTTTAAATAAGGGAGTTTTTCTTTTACTCCCAAAAACGTTCCGCCATGTTTTACTTTTGACGAAGAATGCTTTGTAAATCCTCTCACATGAAGGCTGTATGCTATCACCTCATTCTCCGGAATACAAAGCGGTGTATCATTCTCCCAATTATATGTGTCTGCAAAAATCCGTCCTTTCGTCAGAAGATTTTCTTCTTTCGCCCATTCTTCTTTGCCCGTAACTGCTTTTGCATACACATCAGTTACGATTTCATTATCTATCTTGTAATTATATTCCCAATCTGCCCAATCCATGCCTTTTAGCATAATACTTCTTATCTCGCCAAAAGAGCACTCCTCTTTCATCTCAAATTCATATGACGGTATTCTCCCGCCTTTTTTGTACAATAAAAGAAAACACTTTTTTCCGCTCGCTGCCGTTGTAGAAAAGTTGACACTATCCCCCACTATGGCAGTTCCCATAGGAAAAGGCATACCTTTACAATGTTCCATACATTTTTCCTTTCAATTCTTTTATTGCCAGCCGTCCGTTCCATACATTTCTACATTTTCTTTCGTAATCAGGTATGTATCCAAATATGTTTCCTCTTCGTAGTCTTCTCCGTTGAGCATATTTACGGCAGTTTTTACTGCCAGTTTTCCCAGATTAATCGGTGACTGTGCCGCCGTTCCGGCAATAAGCGTATTCGGTTTTTCTAATTCTTTTTTCAATTCCGGCGAACCGTCCACACCGTAAATCTTAATTCCTTTTATTCCAAGTTCATTTGCCGCAACATGAGCGCCGATTGCCGATGGGTCATTTCCACACATAATCGCAACAACGTCCGGATTTTTCTTTAAAATTTTCTTTGTTTCTTCCATAGCAAGTGTTAAGTCACCCTTCACATCTTTTCTTGCCACAACTTCAAAAGGACTTCCCGCTATCGCCTCTTCAAATCCGGTAATTCTTTCATTTACGGAACTCATTGTCGGCGATTCCAAAATCACAATCTTTCCACCTTTTTCACACTTCTCTATTAAGTCCTTGCCGCATACTGTTCCCGCATTTTTATTGTCCGAGCCGATATAGGCATCTATATAATCACTGTCCGCTACTTTCGTATCAATATTGATAATTTTCACATCTGCTTCTCTTAATGCCTGCAAAGCAGGTGTAATCTCTTTCCAGTCCACAGGTGATAGGAAAATCGCATCTATTCCCTGTTCTATCATCTCATTGATCTGCTCTATCTGTTCCTGCGAACTTAAATGTGTGTCTTTATTCATGCCAATGACTGTATGCCCTTCCTCCTTCAGACTGTCCCGAATAGAATCTGCCAGCGTAACATAGTATGGGTTTTCTTTGGCAATACACGAAAATCCAAATTTGTAGGTAACTTTTTCCTCGTCTGATTCCTGTTCTGTATTGACCGGATTATCCTCCTCTGCTCCCACATTTTTCTTACAGCCTGCAAACGTAAAAGCACATAAAACTGCCAATACAACTAATTTCACTCTCTTTATATCCATAACTGTTATTCCTTCCTTTTACAGTTTCATTACATTTCTATTACTTTATTTTATCCCTTTTTTATATGTTGTCAATAGTTTTTCTCCTTGCATTTCTGCCCCCATTCTGTTAGAGTGATAATATCAAAATATAAAGGAGATAAAAATATGAGTGAACATAATTGCAACTGTGGCCACGATAACTGCAACTGCCACGACGAAGAAGTAACGGTAACATTGACATTGGACAATGATGAAGAAGTAGAATGTGTTGTACTGACTATCTATGAAGCGGGCGGAAAAGAATATATCGCGCTTCTTCCTATTGATGAAGATGGTGACAACGAAGAAGGCGACGTATATCTTTACCGTTATGCGGAAGTTGACGGAGAACCTACTCTCGACAACATTGAAGACGATGATGAATATGAAGTAGCCGCTGATGCGTTTGATGAATGGTTAGACGCTCAGGAATATGAAGAATTATCTGACGAAGATTAATTCCAATACAAAGACGCCCGCTTATGTCGGACGTCTTTTTTGTAACTTTTTTCTATTCTTCTGTATCTAACTTATCTCTTCTCTTTTTCGGACCCAGAATCGTTCCAAGACTTACTGCCAGTCCTCCAAAGAGTAATGTAAATGGTGTGGCATCTCCTGTCTTAACAGGTTTATTCGGCTTATTCGGTTTATTTGCGCCTTGACCATTATTATTTTGGCCTTCTGTTTTCTTCACCAGATTTTTCAATGCATCTCGCAATTCTTTTTCCGCTGCGTCCACTTCTTTCTGTGTCGCTTCTTTGTCCGCGTAAACTTCTTTTGCTTTTTTCAAAGCAGCATTCATTTTTTCAACAGATTTCGCTGTATATAGTTTTGTGTCAACCGCTTCCGCTTCTTTGATTGCTTCTGCAAGTTTATCTTTATTGACTTTCTGTGCTTCTCCGTCTTCTGCTTCAGGCATCTGGATTTTAGAATCTGCCATTGTTTTATCAACATCTGCCGTATTAACCGGTTTTAGTGTAAAACTGTATTCATATGGCTTGTCCGCTTTGATTAAGTAAGGAGCATAAGGTCTGGCTCCCCACGAGTTATCTCCGCCTAATCCCATTTGTTTCTGATTCAGTCTTAAAGAGATAGAATCATTTTCTTCTAACAAATAAGAATGTAATGCGTTGCTTAACTGTTCCGGTGTGTAATAGAGGGCGCTGAATTCCATAACCCCGTCCGCTTTTGCAAGCAAACCTACGCCTTTATCATTTGTCAGACTTACCCATCTTGTGTCTGTTCTGTTTCCTGTTTCCTGCGGTTTGATATAGTCGATAAAGAAATCTTTTACATCTTTCTTATACACTCCCACTTCGTATCCGCTCTGACGGTCAACATAGTTTTCATCAGGTCCCTTTCCGTACCATGTAACATTTGAGAACTCTTTTGGCAATGTAAGCATATTACCTACAACAGGAATCATCGGAAGATCTTTTCCAGGCTGTAATAAACTGTCTACTTTTACATCACCTGTACCGTATACGGTAAATGTCTGTTTGTATAAAGACTCATTTGTTGTCGGCAGTTTAGATGTCACTGTAAAGCGTACTGCCTTATCATCAATTTTTTCTGTTTTTACATCAGTTACAACTTTATCCTGTCCCGCATATCTCCATGTATCCATTTCAAGACCGGAATAAAATCCTAAATCACTGTCTGTAGGCGCTCTCCAGAAGTTTGGTTCAGGTCCGTTTTCTAACAGTGCAGTTCCCTGATAAACAAAACTTTCAATTGTTCCCTTTGTTTTGTCAAACTCTAAAGTAAAGTCTTTTCCGTTTACGGTTGTCTTAGTCTCTTTCTCCGTCACCTGAATTTCAGACATTTTATCCAATTCTGCCGTCTCTTTTTCAGGAACTTTGTATGATAACGGAAGTTGTCTGTATGCCACTTCATGACCTGCCTTTGCCCATGAAGTATCTTCTTTCAACTCTAAACTGATATTGATGAAATATTCTCCGCCCGCTTTTAAATCCGGTTTCGTAAATGGAATTTGAACTACTTTTTCATTGTATTCTTTCACATCTTGTTTCGCATTATTAACAGGATAATCATTTACCGGAGCAATATTCAAATCTTCATCTGAGAATGTTCCTTTCTGGATTACTTTTCCATCTTCCACTAATTCCCATTTTCCTTTGAATTCATTCAGGTTTTGGAAGAGATATTTATTGGAAATCTTTACTTTTCCATTCATCAAATCTTCATCTTCAATTCCGACATTCTGATAAATATATTTAACTTGCTGTAATTCAGGCTGTACCGTTCTGTCGGCTGACACAAGACCATTTGCACAGAAGTTTTTGTTATTTGGATTTCCTTCCGGTATACTCTGCCAGTCTCCACCAAATGAGTAGTACTTATCCTGCTCATATGTTTTGGCAGTTGTATTATCAAAGTTTAACCACAATAATGTGCTATCATCTGCTTTTCTTGTTTTATCGTTGATTTCCTCTAAAGATAATACTTTATTATAAATATGTACATTATCGATTAAGCCTTTAAATGTGTCCGGCACATTTGGATTTTGAGCATCAAATGTGACATCTGCACCGATACCTACCTGATTTGGTCCTCCGGCAATTCCCGCACTTGATTTTGCGGAAGCAACTTCTTTTCCGTCCAAATATAATTTCAGATTTGTTCCGTCAAAAGAACCTGCCACATGGTGCCATTCATCTGCCCAGTTTTCAGGAAGAGGATATTGTGCCGATACTTTTTCATATGCTCCTTCTTCTTCGTTCCAATTCTGATTATAGATATAGAATTCCAGAACATCTTTGTCACCTTCTACGAGTCTTCTCAATCCGTAAGATTCTGTACATTTCCAGCCGTCATTTCCCTTTGTGATAATCGGCGCCGTCTTATTGTAATCTGACGGGTCCAACTGTCCTGAACCATCATTATTCCTTGATTCTTTGAAACTATCCGGTTTTACATCGGCTTCTAAAGTAAATGCCTGATTTCCCGCTAAGTGTAATGATTTATCATTATATACTTTAGCGTATCCGCGCATTGCCTTGCCGTTTTCTCCACTTTCAAGAGAACCGTCCATAAGCACTTCTAAATTATTTTTTCCTTCGTCTTTCAAAACTTTATTTGTAGGTGTCGGAAGTTCAATCGTCTGGTCAACCCAGTCCCAAATGAATCCGCCCTGAAGGTTTGGATATTTTTCATACATATCCCAGTATTCATCTAAGTTTCCGATACCATTTCCCATTGCATGGGCATACTCACATTGGAAAGCAGGTTTTGTTCCGTTCTCTCCCCACCAGCCAAGCGGATTTTTTATCTTGTCCGTCGAAGTCGGATCATTTACCCTGCGGTACATTCTCGACCATACATCTACTTCTTCAATATCTCTCCAGCCTTCGTAATGTACAAACCTTGTCGGGTCAAGTTCCTTACAAAGTTTTCCAAGTTCCGCCCATACATCGCCGCCATAGCTTTCATTTCCTAAAGACCACGAAATGATACTTGCGTGATTTTTACTTCTCTCAATAGTGCTTGTCATTCTGTCTTTACATGCACTTATCCACTGTGGATCACTCTGTGGAATATAATCATTCAATCCGTGGGATTCAATATTCGCCTCATCGATCATATAAAGTCCGTATTCGTCACAAAGTTCATACCATCTCGCCTCATTCGGATAGTGGGAATTTCGAACCGCATTGATATTATACTGTTTCATCAACTTAATGTCTTCAATCATGCTTTCTTCTGAAATGTGTCTTCCCGTTTCCTTGCTTGTCTCGTGACGGTTTACACCTTTTAACATAATCGGTGCTCCGTTAATAAGGATCTGCGACTTGTTTGTCCCTTTTCTTACAATCTCCACTTCTCTGAAACCTACATGTGTTCCCGCTGTCTCTACAATATTCCCCTCATTGTCATAGAGAACAAATGCCAACTCATATAGATTTGGATTTTCTGCAGACCATAATAATGGTTTTTCTACATTTTCTTTATAAGAAACTTTAGCCTGTCTGAATTTTTCTCCGGGAACCTGTTCAAATTTCAAGTCTCCCAGTTCTTTTTCTTTAACTGTTTTTCCCGATGCATCGTATAAAAATGTTTTTACTTTGTATCCTGAAGTATCTGCTTTTTCATCATAGTTTCTCAAAACAGTCTCAACAGACAATTCTGCATTCGTGTAATTCTCATCTAAATCTGTAGTGTATGCAAAATCAAACAGAGACGCCTGTTTATCTTTCGCATATAAGAAAACATCTCTGAAAATACCGCTTAGACGAATGAAATCCTGATCTTCCAAATAACTTCCGTCTGACCAGCGGTATACCTGTACTGCAATTGTATTTTCCTCTCCTGCCGGATTCAGATATTTACTGATGTCAAATTCTGCAGGAGTATAACTGTCTTCACTGTAACCTACCTTATGTCCATTTACCCACAGATAGAATGCAGATTCCACCCCCTGGAAAGAGACAAACACTTCTTTTCCGTCCCAGTTTTCAGGTGTTGTGAATGTTCTGCGGTAATGTCCTACCGGATTGTAAATCGTAGGGGAAATACCTCTCGGACTGTCTTCCGGAAGACCATAATTCGCTCTCGGATCTTCCACTCCCTCCCACGGAAGTCTTGTATCCGTATATTTTGGTGAATCGTACCCTTCTGTCTGCCAGTTACTTGGCACTGTAATACTGTCCCAGCCGCTTACGTCTGTTTCCGGTTTGTAAAACTCCATATCTCTTTCTGACGGATTGGATACCATTTTAAATTTCCAGCCGTCCTTATCACCCTTGTTTGCGTTCAATGATAAATAGTAAGGTGATTTTTCTTTCTGTTGACGTTTTTGCGGACTTTTTACCGATTCAAGATTATCGAATCCCGTAAAACTTGCATGCGCGTCTTCTCTGTTTACTTCGAAAACGTCATTCTGGTCAAACCATTCCTCTCCCTTAAATACATCTGACGGTTTACCTGCCGATAAACTTTCCGCAGGAATTCCCGACATCACGACACTAAGTGCTAGTGCCGCAGCAACCCATTGGTTTCTCTTTTTCATCTCTTTGTTCCTCCTCATTCCAAAGAATTATGTATTTGCTCTGTTCCTTCGCAAACCAGAACGTTCGATTGGCATTATACACTTTATTTCTTGCACTTTCAAGTACTATTTTGTATGATTTTACTAATTTATTTTCAACTCAGAAAAAATACTTTGTATATTTTTTAACTTATTAATTATTAAAAAAGGGAACTGCATAACACAATTCCCAAAAAACTATTCAAAGAGTAAGTCATTGACAAATCTCGACGGAAGCATTGTCTTGCCATTCCTCTCTCTGACATAAGAAATATATAATTTTTTCTTCGCCCTTGTCATTGCGACGTAAAACATTCTTCTTTCCTCTTCCATATCTTCCACAACCTCCGCCTTCTTATATGGACAAATGTCTTCGTTCGCCTCAATGATAAAGACGGTATGAAACTCCAGTCCTTTCGCACTGTGCATCGTCAAAAAAGTAACGGCGTTTGGATTGGATTCTGTCTGCTTTGACCTTTTCTTCAATTCTTCAGTATACTTTTCTATGTAGGAAAACCAGTCCTCTATCGTCTTATACTCTTTTGCCCTCGTCTGAATTTCATTGGCAATTTCATATAAATCTTCCACTTTGATTTTTCGCGTATAGGCATAGTCTTTAAGAAAATCATCATATCCTATTTTTTTACGGATATATTGAATCGCTGCATAAGGCGTCATCGTTTTCATAATACGCAAATCTACGTCGAGTTGGTCTATCCTGTCTAGCAGCCATTCTTTGTCACAATAAAATCGCCGCAGGCTTTCAAAGGAAACTTCCGCTTTCTCCACACTGCTTCTGCTGATATATCTGACAGGTCTGTTCATCACTTCCAAAAAGTCTTTTCTCTCTCTCTTTCCAACTGCCATTCGCATATAGGCACAGAAATTTCTGCCGATAAAATGTTCGTACAGATTTGGAAGGTGTTCTTTCATCTGAAAAGGAAGGTTGTATTCCATAAAAGTTTCCGCCAGCATTCTCGGCTCCATATTCGTGCGAAACAGTACGGCTATTTCCGATGCCGGCACCCCCTTTTTCATCTCTTCCCGAATTTCATTCAGGACATATTCACTCTCCTCAGAAAGATTTCTCACTTCCTGCACATGTATATCTGCTCCCTGCTCATTTGATGTAATAATATTTTTCACATATCGGTTTCTATTTTTCTGAATGATTTTCTTTGCCCCGTTTACAATCGCCTTTGTGGAACGATAGTTTATATCGAGCAGCACTTTCTTCGCATTTGGATAATCTTTTTCAAAACCAAGCATAATTTCAGGTCTTGCCCCTCTAAATTTATAGATGGACTGATCATCATCTCCGACAATAAACAAATTATTCTGAGGCAATGCAAGCATACGGATAACATCATACTGCACCTTGTTAATATCCTGAAATTCATCTATCAAAATATATTTATATCTCTCCTGCCACTTTTCCAATATATCCGGTCTTTTTATGAACAAGTCATGGCAGAGAACAAGCATATCATCAAAGTCCAGTTTCTTTCTTCTATTTCTTTCCCTCTCATATGTATAATAGATTTCTCTAAATACAGTTGACGGGCAATAAACAGACTGAAATTCTTTTATCTCTAACTGATTGTTTTTTATACAACTGATTTCTCCTGTAATTCCTTCTAAAAAATCTTTTTCATCGTCCACTTCGATTTCCGCATCTGTATGTTCCAATATCTCTTTTAAAAGTCTTATTTTCTCTTCCTCAGAAAAAATATTTTCTGCTGACAGTCCGTATGCCCACTTTAATATGCCGTAATAAATTCCATGAAACGTTCCGAATGTAACGGGAAAATGCTGTCCCTGCATTAACTTCCTGAATCTTTCGCGCATCTCATTTGTGGCAGCCTTAGTAAAAGTAATGACCAGAATTTCTTCTGGTCTTACTTTTCGTTTCTGAATTAAATATTCTATTCTTTTCGTAATGACAAGTGTTTTCCCGGAGCCGGGACCTGCCAAAACTAACATGGGACCGTTCTGATGTGTAATTGCTTCCGTTTGTGCTTTATTAAATCCCATATATTCCCCTTATTTGCTTAATAATTCAATTCCTCTGCGGATACGTCTTAAAGATTCTTCTTTTCCTAAGATTTCCATAATTTCCGTAGCGCCGCCCGGTGTATTCTGTTTTCCTGAAACCGCTGTTCTTACCGGCCACATTGCATATCCGTTCTTGCAGCCCTTTTCTTCCACATATCCTTTTAAAGTGGCATACAACGCATCATTGCTGTAATCTTCCTGCGCTTCAAATAACGGAAGGATTTCTTTTAACACTTCCAGAGAAGTTTCTTCGTTTGTTTTCATCTTCTTGTGTGTGTACATTGCCGTATCATATTCCGGTAATTCTTCAAAGAAATCAATATGTTCTTTAATATCAGGGAAAATCTCAATTCTCGTCTTTACAAGAGCAGCAATTTTCTTCAAATCATAATCTTTTGTCACAACTTCTTCAATGTAAGGTTTTGCCAGTTCAAAGAACTTATCGAAATCCATTGCTTTCAAATATTCACCGTTTAACCATTTTAATTTCACCGTGTCAAACACTGCCGGAGATTTACTCATATGGTGATAGTCAAATACTTTTACAAGTTCTTCCAACGAGAAAATTTCTCTGTTGTCTGTAGGACTCCAGCCTAACAGTGCAACATAGTTTACAATCGCTTCTGTCAAATATCCCTGTTCCAACAAGTCTTCATATGAAGAATGTCCGCAGCGTTTACTCAATTTCTTATGACTTTCATCTGTAATTAACGGACAGTGCACATATGTCGGAACTTCCCAGCCAAACGCCTCATATAATCTGTTATATTTCGGCGCTGATGATAAATATTCATTTCCACGCACGACATGTGTAATTTCCTGTAAATGGTCATCTATTACGTTTGCAAAGTTATATGTCGGGAATCCGTCTGATTTAATCAAAATCATATCGTCCAATTCCGCATTCGGAACAGTAATGTCTCCGTAAATGTCATCGTGGAATGTTGTTGTTCCCTCCGTCGGCATATTGATGCGGATAACATAAGGTTTTCCCTCCGCAAGATTCTTCTCCACTTCTTCTTTACTTAAATGCAAACAGTGTTTATCATATACAACAATCTCTGTTCCGCCTTCCGCTACCGTACTCTTTAAAGATTCAAGTCTCTCTTTATCACAGAAACAGTAATAGGCATCTCCCTGCTCTACCAACTGTTTCGCATATTTTAAGTAAAGACCTGAAGCGTTGCGTTCACTCTGTACATACGGTCCGTATCCGCCGTCTTTGTCCGGCCCTTCATCATGGATAAGTCCTGTTTTTTCCAATGTTCTGTATATAATATCAATAGCGCCTTCCACCAAACGCTCCTGGTCTGTATCCTCGATACGAAGAAGGAAATCACCGTCTTCATGTTTTGCAATTAAATATGCATACAATGCTGTTCTCAAATTCCCTACATGCATTCTTCCCGTAGGGCTTGGTGCAAATCTTGTTCTTACTTTACTCATTTTCAACTCTCCTATTCTATGTACTCTCTACCGTCTATTATATATAGGAAGCAGAGAATTGACAAGGTTATTTCATAATCTTCTGTTTCCAATACCGGAAAGAAAACCACTGCCTCGGCATGGATACAATGAAAATAATGCCAAGCACAATGGCAAATGCTATTTTAACCGAGGAAATTCCCATCTGTGAGGCAAGTGCAACGTCCCCCGTAACAAAATAATATGCCGTATAGTACACGCTCGCTCCCGGCACAAGCGGAAATATTCCCGAAATCAAAAAGACCGTAATCGGACATTTTTTCCAGACAGAGAAAATTCTGGAAATCAGAACGACCATCAGCGTTCCGATAAAAGAAGCAACCGCCGGCGAAGAAAAATCAACAGCCATACGGTAACAAAGCCAACCCGCAGTACCCGTCAGTCCGCAGTAAAAATAAAACTTTTTATCTACATTGTATAAAATGGAAAACGCCAGCGTTCCCATAAACGAACTGATAATATCCGATATCACAGCGCAAACCCTCCTAACATATTTTGATAAAGAGTCAGCACTACTCCGACTCCAATTGCCACATAAACAAACACCAAAACAGCATCAATCATGCGTACCGTACCGGAAATAAAATCACTTCTCGCTATATCCCTTATGGCATTGGTAAATGCAACTCCCGGTACAAGTGGAAGTATTGAACCGATAATAATTTTATCTCTCCTTAAAAACGGAAAACAATAATTACAGACAAGAAGAGCCAAAACCGTTACAAGTCCCGCCCCCACAATATTGACAATCACTTTCGATATCGGGTGTTTTTCCGTGAAGGTGACAAAAGTATATAAAATCATGCCGATAACAAAAGCGACAGCGCTTTCAAAAAGGTTTCCCTGAAGCAGATAACAAAATCCGCCGCTTCCCATTCCCGCCGCAAAAATGCGGAAATACCTTTTTTTCGGCGGCATATTTTCAATCTCTTTCAACTTTTCAATCGCCTCATCAAGGCTAATCCGCCGTGCAGTTATTTCTCTCGACAAATCATTTACGGCAGTTACAATACCAAGGTGTGTGCCGGACAGCGGAATATGTTTTACTTTTGCAAACATTTCCTTTCCCTCTTTCTCAGCCGTAATAAAAATTCCATTACTCAACACAAAAGTATCTACTTCTTTGATGTGATACCGCTTACATATGTAATCGATTGTTTCCTCCACACGAAAAATTTCCGCACCGTTTTTTAAGAGAATTCTTCCTGCGTCCAGAGCAAAATTCAACACCTTATGCATTTCTTCATATTCAGGAACTTTCTTTTCTTCCATCGCTACTCCTTTTCATAATGTAGAAAAAAGATAGCAATAAGAGACACTCTTATCTGCTACCCTTTCTCTATTAAAATCTATTTCTTTTCTTCCAGTAATTTATCTATACTTACCAATTTCACACTTAAAACAAAAATTTCCGATGCAATCTTTAACTCTTCCGGTGTCGGATAAGACGGAGCAATTCGGATATTGCTGTCTTTCGGGTCTTTTCCATATGGGAACGTCGCCCCTGCCGGAGTCATAACCAAACCTGCCTCTTTCGCCTTTGCCACAATAGCCTTTGCACAGCCTTCCATCGCATCAAAGGAAATGAAGTATCCGCCTCGCGGAGCCAGCCACGAACCAATTCCAAGGCCACCCAACTCTTCTTCCAGCACCTCTAATACCGCCTCAAATTTCGGTCTTAAAATATCCGCATGAAGTTTCATATGTTTTACCATGCCATGAATGTCTTTATAAAATCTTGCATGGCGCAATTGATTTAATTTATCGTGTCCGATTGTCTGAATTGTCATCTGCTTGCGAATTGCAACGAGGTTGGCATCAGACGCCGCAATTGCCGAAACTCCTGAGCCCGGAAAACTTACCTTTGATGTGGAACAAAATTTATATACCATATCCGGATTGCCTTCTTTTTTACATTCCATCAAAATCTCAATCAGATAATCCTGTTTGTCTTCATATAAGTGATGAATCCCGTAAGCATTGTCCCAATAAATTCGGAAATCTTTTGCCGCCGGTTTTAACTTGGCAAAACGGTGTACCGTCTCATCAGAATAAGTGATTCCCTGTGGATTTGAATATTTGGGAACACACCAGATTCCCTTGATCGCCTCATCTTCACTTACCAGTTTTTCTACCAAATCCATGTCCGGACCACTCTCCGTCATCGGAATGTTAATCATCTCGATTCCGAAATGTTCCGTAATTGCAAAATGTCTGTCGTATCCCGGAACCGGACATAAGAATTTCACTTTATCTAATTTGCACCAAGGTGTACTTCCCATTACACCGTGTGTCATGGAACGTGCAATTGTGTCGTACATTACGTTCAAACTGGAGTTACCGAAAATAACAATATTGTCCTTTGGAACTTCCATCATGTCTGCGAGTAACTGTTTTGCCTCCTGAATTCCGTCTAATACACCGTAGTTTCTGCAGTCCACACCTTCCTGACATTTTAAATCAGACTTGCTGTTTAGGACGTCCATCATTCCCATTGCCAGATCAAGTTGTGCTGCTGACGGTTTCCCACGCGACATATCAAGGTTCAATCCTTTTGCCTTCACTTCAGAAAACTGTTCTTCCAACTCATTTTTCAACTTTAAAAGTTCTTCTTTACTCAACTCACTATACGCTACCATCACAGACCCTCCTATTTTCTCGTTAATGGTTATTTTATACACTTTTTGACGTTTAGTCAATTGTTTCTTTCATTTTTTTCTATTTTTATTGTGTTATGTAGAACTTTTTGCAATTTTTTATTTTCTTTTATTCATTTTTCTTTTCGTATAGGATAATGAATTCTGCTTGATTCCATTTTTCATAAAAAACTTAAAAATCGTGTCCATAATAAAAATAGCCAGTGCGATAACCCCCGCAATCTTTAATGTTTCCGTAAAATAATGGGCGTACATTTCACTGTCCCCCATAATCATATAATAGGCTATGCGGTACATACCCGCTCCCGGCACAGTGGGAATAATTCCGGCAATCAAAAAAACAGTGACCGGTGTTTTCATCGTCCTTGCAAATAAATGGGATACGAGTGTTACCGTCAGCGCCGAAAAGAACGAAGCGAACACCGCTCCCGTTCCCATCGCTTCACTGAGCAGATATATCGACCAGCCGATTGCAGCAACAACTCCCGCAAGCACCAAATATTTTTTCGGAATTTCAAGCAAAATGGCAAATCCGAAAATGGCAATAAACGCTCCTATAATCTGTAATATCATAAAACTGTCCTCCCGATAAACTTACTTCCAAACAGCATCATTCCGATACCGACTCCAAGTGCTATGGACGCTGCCTTGATAAACGCCTCCAACATTCTTGAACTTCCCGTAATGTAATCTCCCTGTAAAGTGTCCCTTACTGCATTCGTAATTGCCACTCCGGGAACGAGAGGCATAATCGCACTGATAATAATCGTATCCATATTTATCGACACGGGAAGATATGCTTTAAGAAGTATAGTCAGTACCGTAATTGCCATAGAAGATATGGCGTCCATCATAAAGTCATGTACCTCAAGCCTTCTCCCCGCTTCCATACAAAACCCCAGCAGAGCGCCTACTATCGCAGATGTCCAGATTTCGTTTACCTTCCCTCCAAACATCATGGTAAAACCTATTACCGCAATAATTGTGGCAGAAAAATGATACAGAGGCGATGTAAACTCCTTATATCTGCCCGATGCAATCTTCTTTAACTCCTGGTAGGCTTTATCTACTGTAAGTTCTCCACTGCAAAGTTTTCTGGAAACTTCATTCACACGCACAACTCTGTTCAAATTTGTCCCTCTGTCTGTCACTCTCTTTATAATCGTAGACGGTTTCTCTCCCTCTTTTTTTAGAGTTGCCATAATTCCCGTCATCATTACCAGAACTTCCTTTTGTTCTGCATCTGCATTCTTTAAAATATGGCTCATCGTATCTTCTACACGATATGTCTCTGCTCCGCTGCATAGCATAATCTCGCCGGCAAGCATCGCCGTTTCCATTAGTTGTTCATTATTCATCTTCTGCCTGCTCCTTTTTCATGAAAACTATCTGTACTTTTGTAAATTCGCACATGAAAAATAGAATGTGCATAGCACATTCTATTTCTTTACTTTCCTATTATACATTAATCTCAGCCTTCATGCCAAGTATATTTTTATTTTCTTCCAACATTGGATTTACTACGTTTTTCAGGAAGGCATCTACCTGTTCTTTTGAACGTCCAACATATTTTGTCGGATCCATTGTCTTCTGTAAATCTTCCAAAGTCAGATTGAAAGCAGCGTCCTGTGCGATTAATTCCAAAAGATTATTATCTAACCCTTTCTCTTTTACATTTCTTCCTGCTTCCATAGAAAGTTCACGGATTCTTTCATGAAGTTCCTGTCTGTCTCCACCTGCTTTTACTGCGTCCATCATAATGTTCTCTGTCGCCATAAACGGAAGTTCTGACATAAGACGTTTTTCAATTACTTTTGGATATACAACAAGACCGTCCACAACATTTAAGCAAAGATCCAGAATACCGTCGATTGCCAAAAATCCTTCCGGTACACTTAAACGTTTGTTAGCTGAGTCGTCCAATGTTCTCTCAAACCACTGTGTTGCCGATGTGATGGCAGGGTTCAGCGCATCTACCATAACGTATCTCGATAAAGAGGCAATACGCTCGCTTCTCATCGGATTTCTCTTATATGCCATAGCCGATGAACCAATCTGTGTCTTTTCAAACGGCTCTTCCACTTCTTTCAAGTGCTGAAGAAGACGAATATCGTTGGAGAATTTGTGAGCACTTGCCGCAATTCCCGCAAGCACGTTCACAACTCTTGTGTCTACTTTTCTCGAATATGTTTGTCCTGATACTGCATAACATTGCTCGAATCCCATTTTTTTCGCAATCATCGGATCAATTTTATCAATAATTTCCTGATTGCCGTCAAATAATTCAAGAAAACTTGCCTGTGTTCCTGTTGTACCTTTTGAGCCTAACAGTTTAAGGCTTTTCAGCACATAATCCAAATCTTCCAGATCAAGCATAAACTCCTGCAGCCAAAGAGTCGCTCTCTTACCTACCGTAGTAGGCTGTGCAGGCTGAAAATGTGTAAAGGCAAGTGTAGGAAGCGCTTTGTATTCCTCAGCAAATTTTGCCAATTCAGCAATTACATTCACTAACTTTTTCTTTACCAGTTTCAAGGCTTCCGCCATGATAATAATGTCCGTATTATCCCCCACATAGCACGAAGTCGCACCGAGGTGGATAATCCCCTTTGCCTTCGGGCATTGCTGTCCGTAAGCATATACATGAGACATTACATCGTGACGCACAAGTTTTTCTCTCTCTTTTGCCACATCATAATTAATGTTATCTGCATTCGCCTTTAATTCTTCAATCTGTTCTTCCGTAATATTTAATCCAAGTTCGCGTTCTGTCTCCGCAAGTGCAATCCATAATTTTCTCCATGTTCTGAATTTCATGTCCGGAGAAAAAATGTATTGCATCTCTTTACTCGCATAACGTTCTGATAACGGGCTTTGATATCTGTCTGTACTCATCTGTAATCTCCTTTAAATTAGATTCCTAAACGTTTGAACACTTCGTTGTATGCTTCTTCCACATTTCCCATGTCACGGCGGAAACGGTCTTTATCTAATTTTTCATTTGTGTGTACGTCCCATAATCTGCATGTGTCAGGTGACACTTCATCTGCGAGGATAATTGTTCCGTCTTTCAAACGTCCAAATTCAATTTTGAAGTCGATTAATTTCATATCTGCCTGAAGGAAATATGCTTTTAATACTTCATTTACTTTTCTTGTATACGCCTTGATTGTGTCAATCTCTTCCTGTGTCGCAAGTCCGAGCGCCAAAGCATAATCATCATTGATAAACGGATCACCTAAATCGTCATTTTTATAACTGAACTCAAGGATTGGACAAAGAAGTTCTTTTCCTTCTTCCACACCCATTCTTTTGGAAAAACTTCCTGCTGCCACATTACGAACGATAACTTCAAGCGGAACGATATCCACTTTCTTTACTGCTGTTTCACGGTCGCTTAATTCTTCAACTAAATGAGTAGGAACGCCTTCTTTCTCGATCAACTTAAATACATGGTTTGTCATGCGGTTATTCACAACACCTTTTCCTACGATAGTTCCTTTTTTCTCTCCGTTAAATGCAGTTGCATCATCTTTGTAATCTACAATAACAACGTCCGGATCATCTGTCATAAATACTTTCTTCGCTTTTCCTTCATATAACTGCTCTAATTTCTTCATACGTTTACACCAATCCTTTTCTTGATTTTTAACTTGTTTACACGAAAAGTATAATACAAGGCAGATAGAAATGCAACCATTCCACCCGCCTTATCTTTCCGGATTATCATTATTTATTATAAATCCAACTCATTAGTTTGACTTATATATCTCTTTTCATTTATTACTATTTGTAATTTAAACTACTTTTGTCCGCTATAGAAACGTTTGTAAGAACGAAATGTTTTCTCGGGATCTTCTATGGAAATCTGATTTTCCCATTCTTTCTCCCTCTCCACAAGATAGCCGTCCGCCTCCCGGTAAACTTCGTGTTTAGACAGAAACGCTTCATATTCTTCCACTGTCATATATTGACGGCAGCAGTATACATATGCGCGCAGCATTGATTCTTCCTCACAAATCTGAAACGCTGACAGAAATCTCTCTCCCGCTTCCCTGTATAAAAACAACCTGCCATAGGCTGTTCCCAGACACCCGTAGACTTTCCCATAGAACTTCGGTTCTACTGACTCATCTCTCTCATCATGCAAAATAGAGAGATATCCTCTGATCGCCGCTTCCGTTTCACCATTTTGCAAAAGGCTGTCCGCCTTATACTTTCTCTTTTCTACATCTTTTTGATTCTTTAACTGTCTTAATGTCCCTTCTATATGGCTGAGTTCATTTACCGTATAAATACCGCTGTCTTTTAAAATGTATAAAACAAACTGCTCTGCGGAACCGTGTGACTTCATACAATCATTCAGTTGTTTTGCAAGCCCCTCTTTCTCCAGTTCCTCTTCAATCCAGTCACACAGTTTTCTATTGACTAATGTGTGATCTATCAGGTATGGGAAATTGCAAATATAATAGCAAAGTTCTTCCAGCGTATAGATTTTTTTATGCACCCGTGTAATCTCATACGGCTGTCTCGCTCTTTTACTATGACAAAGAATTAAACTGCCCATCACGTCCTCCTAACTCTATCACCGTCTGTGTCTGAAATCCCGATGATCCAAAAAAGTTTCCAAACCCAACATCTTTCCATGTAATTTCACATACATGTTCATCTTGAAAAATGACATTCACCTGCAGGCGAACTGTATATTTTCCCCGTTCCGGAAGATTTTCCAGCGGCACTTTTATCGCTCTTACTGACCGTTTTGCAAGGGATTCCACATGAATTTCTATGTCTTCCGTATCCTCCAGCAAAATTTCAAACTGCTTATCATTCTCGTACCACTTTGTTCCCCACTGTACAATCGGATACCATGCGTCCATACCATTTACCCTAAGTTTCAGACAAATCTGCTCCGTCATCTTTGTTTCATCTAAATACACAAGGCCTCCGCTTGACTCGTCATCTTTGTAGCGCGCCGCATAACACGCCCCTTTGCTGTACAGGTTATCTCCCTGAAATGCACGTCTTCCATTGCAGAGTGTTCTCAGCGAGTTCGGATACCAGTTCTTTTCAAATCCCTCTCCAATTAAAAATACGGAAGAAATCAGTTTCCTGTTAAACACGCTTTTTATAAATTGATTAAACTGTTCGTCAGCTTCCTTTTGCCCGTCTTCATTTGCGAGAGGATATACCATGGCAAGTTCTTCCCAATCCGCATTAGCCACCTCATCTACGGTAACAAAAGTATCACGCCCTTTTTCATACCCTGTGCGTAACTTTTTTAACATATATGTGCGCACTCCGCTTCTGTCACAGTAAAAAAGAGCAGACTCATACTGCCATAATTCTTTCGGCTGATGGAACATATAATAGCAAAAACTCTCCCTGTTATCCTGCACATACACTTTTTCTTTTGCTATGCCAAGTTTCTGTCCAACGCTTTTTAAAAGATGCACAATATCCACATCTATTTCAGGAAGAGAAAATACGATTGTTTCTATATGATGAAACTGTTTTAAAACAAGTTGAATATATAAAGATAACAGCCAGATGCCTTCGTATGTGTTTTCTCCCACCTGTATCATGTCATGTTTTTCTGCAAGAGAAAGCAGGTCGCAGATACCCTCTTCCCCCGCTCTTTCTCCATATACCCATTCCTGCCCTTCTTTACTTATCACCAGTGGAATGCGCTCTGCTGTTTTTGGTTCTGTCTGCCCTTCTTCGCAATAACTTATCTGGCATGTATGTTCATTTAGTTCCACGCCAACCAAATAACCCCTTTGCATTTTTCTTCCCTCTTTCTTCTAGTATATTTTAAATAATTCTTCCGCCATTTTTTCTTCCAGTTGGTATTTGAAAAGAGAATCTTTCAATTCGTCCCCTTCCATTTTACACATGGCATTCAGGCGCCCGTATTTTCCAACCGGTTCAACTTTTCTTTCCTGTCTGCACACACCGCTTTCTTCGCAGATAATCGCTTCCCCTGCCTGTTCCCTGAATGTATACGTCAGACTTTCCTTATTAAATAAGACAAATTCTTTAACATAAATATTTGCGTAAACCGGCTGAAGCTGTTCTGTAACCGTACCGCGGTTTAACTTATAGGTAAGTTTTACTTTTCCCTCTTCTCTTGCCTGATATTGAATCAATATTTTATCGTGCAATAGAACTTCTCTCAACCATTCCTCCTTATATTTTAAATAGAACGGAAATACAAGCTGTCTGTCGCAAAGTTCCTGCAAAAACAGTTTTAATCTGTCTTCAACTTCACTTTCAAAGGAATGACTCGCATAAAATTTCAGCACCGCTATTTTACATACTTCCGGAAGTTCAGTTCCCTTTTCATATTCATTCAGAATAACCTGTATAATCTCTTCTTTCGTCTCTCTGTCCTTCACAACATATTCCCGGGAAATATATGACAAATACGCCTGTTTTAATCGGAAGTATACACTTCCCCTATAATAATCCATAAAAATCTGTTCTTCATTAAACATCGTTTCTGAATATAACATTTGTGTAATAATCCGTTCAGCAAGCGCGTCCGTTTTCACTTCATAGCCCCTTGCCACATTCCAGACTTTTTTCATATCTTTTGTTGCACCGCAATAATAGTCGGACAAATACGTGAGCGTCACTTTATCATACTGTTCTCTCTCTAAAAGTGAGAAACAAAGATAGGTGAGGTAATCGTCCTCTTTTTCCTCTTCTCGAATATGTTTACTGCAGAAACGGAACACTTTCTCTTCCCCAAAAAAGTCAATACCATATCTCTTTACTGTTTCAAGTGTCAACTCTGTCTGATTTTCTTCTTCTCCCGTTTCCAGCAATAATTCTTTGTCCTTATACATCTCTGCAAACTGAGATTCAAAGCAAAGTCGTGTCAGTTCGTACGGAATCGAATCTGCATAATGCTTACCGTCATCTGCTTCCCACACGATTCTTGATGTCTTGTGATATAGAAGAATTTTCGTTCCTTCTTTCCTATACGCTACACGCTGGCTGATTACACCGTTTTTCTCAATAACAAGAACATATTTCATGTGGGGAGCAGCCGTCTTCACAATATATACATGAGAAATATCATAAATGGCTCTCATTCTCTCCATATCTAAATCCGGTTCATTGCAGAAACGTTTATAGAGCAGACGCAGATGTTCATTGATTCGTCTCTCTTCCAGTTGTCTCCACGCAAACGCTTCCATCTGTTCCCGATAACTTGCAAACAGTCTGCTCTCCTCGTCTTCATAAGTCAGAACGTTCTCATACAGGAATGCGGTATTTTTGTAATCCAAAGAACTTCCGTGTACAAAATATAACCAGACTGTTCTTGGAAACTGTTTTTTCATTCTTTCTTTATCTGCAGACATAATGTAGTATTCATACAGTTTTGCAATTCTAAGTCCCGCTTCCACCGCTCTTTCATACCAGATAAAATAAGATTTTTCTTTTTTATCTCCTTTTATGAGCAGCGTACAGATTGCATTTAGAATCATCTCCTCAGGATACAACTGATAGGAACGCGCCAATATCTGATATAATCTGTCTTTATACGCCTTCTCCTGACTGGCAAGATTCGCCGTATAAAGCGCCAATTCTTTTGTAATCATGGAATATTTCGCTGCAAAATCCAATATTCGCAGTTCAAACTGGCCCAATTTTTTTAGAAGGCTACTCTTCTCCTGAAAGCAAATGTACGCTTCAATATATAAAGGAATCTGATTTGCCCCCTTTTCAAACTGTTGCCGTAATATATGGATTCTATCGCCGTAATTACGATATCTTACATCTATATTTAAAATCATACATAACAACTGCCATGATTCAGGGTGTTTTGCGTATGCCTTGTTCAATTCATCTGTCACTTTTTTGATATGGCTTTCATCTTTGGCCAAAAGCCCTGTCAAAAACAGGTAGTAAGAACCTATTTCGGTCTTCTTTCCGATGGCAAAACGGTTATAATTGTAATTCTCTAAAAACCATTTCCCCTCTTCTTTACGCCCTCCGCGCAAATATACGTGAGCCATAAGCAATTCATAAAACTCATTATCCGGCGCAATCTCCTGCAGTTGTCTAACCAGTTCAACCGCCTGATTTGTCCATTGTTTTAATTCTAATCGACCTGAAACACAGGCCATATAACTTTTCAGCAGACAGCCAAACATAAGTTTTTCTTCACCGTGTTTTTCTCTATGAGAAGACTGCTGATGTACGGTTACCGGATACGTTACTGTCTCATACGGAGTCTCCACAACAATTTCGCCATAATTATATCCTGCATGTAATTTCTTTGCATCAATCACATATTCTAAATAATAATTTTCTCCGACAAAATCCTCTGTCGTAATACTTTCTTCAGAAACATGAAGAAAATCTCCCAAGGCAGAAATCTTTATTGAAAGATACCCCCATGTATTCTTTGTAACTACAGCCCTTTCCTTTTTGGTCTCCTCATAATCAGAAAATTCCGCTTTTTCCTCATCAAAGAGTAGATAAATTTTCTCTTTCTGCTTAATACCTACCAAAAACTCTTCAAGCGCCTGCTCGTCCAGCGACCATTTTCGCATATTGCCGTAGAGAGCGGTAATTCTGCTGTCCTCGTATTTCAACAACTCAGCAAATTTCTTTGAACGGAACAATTTACAAGCCTCAGAAAAATCTGCTTTGGCAAGTCTCTTAAACTCTTTGAGCGTCTGCACTTTCCCATATTCTGTTATAACAAAAGGCCGTTCAATCACGGCTGTATAGGCAATATCATATTCTCCGCCATCGCAGACTATTGTAAACTTCCCATTTTCCACGTCCCCCGGCGCCATTCCCGCACCGTCAAATGTGTAATGAATCTCTACAGGATTTCCCTGAAACCCCTGTTCTTTAAAATGTATGCGAAAAGAAGACGGATAAATCAAACCTCGAATATCCTCCTCTTTTCTGTTCTGCAACGTAAAACTTCCTTCATATACTTCCCCTTCACTGACGCTCATCGCAATATGGGTTTCCGAAAATTGTACGTCCGGCTGTATAACTTCAAAATCTCCTTTTGAAATTCTTTTAATTTTATTTTTCATGCTATCCACCTGCTACTCTTTTGTTTCTTGCATTGCATTTCATCAATTTCACGCTATAATGTATATTATTATAGCATTATTTTTTTATTTATGGCAAGTTTATTATATTAATCCGAAAGGCGGTTCTCATATGAGCAAATTACAACAGTTTCACGGAAGCGATTTAGAAGCAGTTGCCCGATATTTTCATCTTCCTCAGGAAGAAATTATTTGTTTCGGAGCAAATGTAAATCCGCTCGGTCTGTCGTCGTCCGTGAAAAATACATTGGCGGAACATCTGGAAATAATTTCATCTTATCCCGACCGAGATTACAGTTCATTAAAAAAACAAATTTCCCACTATTGCCATGTCTGCCCGCAAAATATCGTTATCGGAAATGGCTGTACGGAACTTATATCACTTTTTATTCAATTATTGAAACCAAAGCGCGCTTTACTCCCCATTCCAAGTTATTCCGAATACGAGAGGGAGATTGCCTTATCCGGCGGTACGGTAGAATACTTCCCTCTTTCTCAGGAGGAAAATTTTTCTCTTAATCTGTCTTCCTTATATAAAGTACTGGAGAAAAATATTGATTTACTGATTTTATGTAATCCAAACAACCCGACTTCCACCGCTACATGCGTTGATGACCTGACACGAATTTTGTCTTTCTGTAAAGAAAAACATATATTCGTTATGATTGATGAAACTTACGTGGAATTTGTGGAGGATATGGATAAAATTACCGCTATGCCTTTGACAGAATCCTTTGACAATCTGATTGTACTTCGGGGCGTCTCCAAATTTTTCGCCGCACCGGGCCTGCGATTTGGCTACGGTGTTACCGGAAACAGCGGTCTCCTCTCACAACTGAATTCCATCAAAAACCCATGGAGTTTAAACAGTATCGGCGCTTACGCAGGAGAACTTCTTCTTTCTGACAAAAATTATATCCAAAAATCACGTTCGCTTATTTCTTCTGAAAGAAAGCGTATCTGCAAACGGCTTCGCGCCTTTTCTTTTATACAGGTGTACGAACCTGCTGCAAATTTTATTTTACTGAAAATCTGCAAGGACAATCTGACTTCCTACGACGTATTCGTCCACGCCATTCAAAGAGGACTGATGATTCGCGACTGTTCTTCTTTCGTCGGTTTGGAAGGCGAATTTATCCGCTTTTGCCTGATGAATCCGGAAGATAACGACCGGCTTCTCGACTGTCTGGAAGAAATCCTTGCATAACAGAAAACCAGCCACCTCATTTGAAGTGACTGGTTTTTATTATCTGATAAACAAATATGCCATATACGCTGCATAAGTCGCAACCATTGCCGCGCCCATACCTTTAGAAACTCTCTGTTTCCTGCAGATAGGAATAAAGAAAACAATGGAAACTACTATCAGAATGGCGATATCATATAAATATGTATTGGCAACCGCCATAGGAAGAATCGTTCCTGAAACACCTAAAATAAAGAAAATGTTAAAAATATTTGAGCCCACAACATTTCCAAGTGAAATATCGCTCTCTCCCTTTTTCGCTGCCACAATTGATGTGACAAGTTCCGGAAGAGATGTTCCAAAAGCAACAATAGTCAGTCCGATAAACGCCTCACTCAGTCCAAATGCCCTTGCAATCTCTTTCGCTCCGTCTACAACCATATTTCCACCGATAATGATTCCCGCCAAACCGATAATACATACAAGAACACTTTTGCCAAGGGTGTATTTTACTTCTATCTCTTCTCCGCTTTCCTTGTGTTCCGCTCTTCCTTTTAATCCTTCGCGTATCGCCAGATACATAAAAACTGCAAAACCGACAAGTAAAATAATTCCGTCCACTCTGCTAAGTTCCATACTCGTCTTGCCAAACAGTGTATCCATAGCAAGAACACCAAGCAATACTGCCGCAATAATGGAGATTGGATAGTCCTTTTTAATCATACTCTTCTTTACATGAAGAGGATAAATAAAGGCACTTACTCCAACTACAATCAGCAGATTGAAAATATTGGAACCGACAACATTTCCAATGGCAATATCATTGCTCCCCTTCATTGCTGCCGATACACTCACCGCAAGTTCGGGAGCGCTCGTTCCGAAAGCAACAATGGTAAGCCCAATGACTACAGCCGGTATATGCAACTGTTTTGCAATGGAGGACGCCCCATCAACAAAGAAGTCCGCTCCCTTTACCAATAAAACAAACCCAATTACTAAACAAATAATTGCAACAAACATATCCATTTTTCTTTCTCCTTCTCTTTTTCAAAAGTCGCCTAGAAAATATCATATCACTCTCCCTATCGTTTTACAATAAAAAGTACACAAAACACATGGTTTCATGTACTTTTCATTCCCTATTTTACAATGCGGTAATACTCTTTTGTCGTAATCATAAACACAATGGTATAAAAGATGCCAAACACAAGCACTGTCACCGCTGTTGTCCCTGCAATCAGTTTCACATTTTCCAGTGCAAATGCCGAAAGCAATTTTGTAATGATTTTAAACGCCACTATCACATGAATAACCGCACAGATAAGCGGAAGGTAGAATACGCTCATCACCTGGCTTCTGATAGAATTTTTAACTTCCTGTTTGCTCATACCGACCTTCTGCATAATCGCAAACCGTTCCTTATCACTATAACCCTCTGATATTTGTTTATAATAGATAATCAATACAGTTGCCATAAGGAACAGACCGCCGAAGAAAAGACCTAAGAAAAGAAATACGCCGTATAAGGAGAAAAATTCCTCTCTTTCGGTTTCTTTAAATTCTCCCCGTATAGTATCCGCATTCATCGGAAAACTTTTTTTCAATTCCTCAGATGCTTTCATAATATTTTCTTTGCTTCCCTTGAAATCCAAACTCTTATAATAACACTCTGTTGTATTTTTCTGTGTTTTATCATCTCCGAGAAGAGTATCAATCGCTTTTTGATCCGGCATCACAATATAATACATATCAATCATCATCTGCAATTCTTTGTCGAGATTTTTCATTTTCATTTTTTTCACATGAAATTTTTCACCGTTAATCGTCAGTTCATCTCCCGAAACATTATCTCCCTTTGCTCCGTAATAAAGAATTTCATTCTCTCCAAGTATTTCATTTCTCTTTTCAACCTGATTGAACTCTTCCAACGTCATAAACCGAACTCCACAATAAGAAGAAACGTCCAAAGTTTTAGGTCCGATATCGTCTATATTGGTCACAAGCGTATTTTTCCCTTTAGTCGCATCTGTTTCCGTATAATAATATGATACTTCATCTTTCGCTTCCAACTTATATGTTTCCAACGCTTTCTCCACGCCACTGTCAATCGTGTGAATAATCTGTTCCTTATCTTCTCCTTTGACCACATCGCCCATGACAATACACTGTTTCGGAAATCTTGTGCTTAATATATCCTCCAAACCGGTATACATCGCCAATGTAGTCGATAACATAATCAATACCATTGTACTTAAAATACAGATATTTCCAAGTCCCACCGCATTTTGCTTCATACGGTACATCATTCCCGAGACAGAAGTAAAATGCTTTGTTTTATAATAATAGTTTTTATTTTTTCGCAGCATTTTGAGAAAGGCAATACTGCCCGCCGTAAATAAAGCATATGTGCCAATAATAACAAGAATAACAGCAACAAAGAAATATCCTAACGCATTCATTACACTTTCTGTACTCAGGGCAAGATAATATCCGATTCCCAATGACACAATACCGATAATCGTCATGATTATTTTTGTTTTCGGCTCTTTCTCCCCCTGATTACTTCCATGCAATAATTCTATCGGATTCGCCAAACTTATCTGGAAAAAATTAAATAGCAGGCTTACAAGGAAAATACCCGAAAATAAAAGAATGGTCCCCACAATTGCCTTCGGCTCAATGGCAAATTCCATATGTGCATCAAAATGAAGAATTTTCAGCATAATCAGGAACACTAATTTTCCAAAACACATTCCGCCCAAAATCCCGCCTACAAGGCTTATCAGTGCGATTATCAGCATTTCTACCGTAAGCATCTTAGCGATATGTCTTTTTCCAAGTCCCAATACATTATAAATTCCTATTTCTTTTTTCCTCTGCTTTATAAGAAAACTATTCGTATAAAACAGAAAAATTGCTGAAAAAATGCCAACTATCGACACACCCATGCTAAGCATTTCGCGAAAAGTTACTTCTCCGGGAACACCTCCAATCCCTTTGTTCATTGTCAGTCCATAAATAATGTAAAACATCATTACGGTAATCACACAGGTAATAATATACGGAACATATGTCCTTCTATTATTTTTGATATTGGTTACCGCAAGTTTTCTATAAATAGAACTACTCAATTCTGTCACCCCCTGTAGTCAGAGCCGTTAATGTATCTGAAATCTTCTGATACATTTCTTCATTGGATAAGTTTCCCCGATACAACTGATAGAACACTTCTCCGTCTTTAATAAATAACACACGGCTTGCATTGCTCGCCGCTTTTACGCTGTGGGTTACCATCAAAATTGTCTGACCGTCCTGATTGATTTCCGTAAATAATTTCAACAATTCATCTGACGCTTTGGAATCCAGCGCTCCTGTCGGTTCATCGGCAAGAATCAGTTGCGGTTTTGTGATTAACGCTCTTGCAACTGCTGCCCTTTGTTTCTGTCCTCCTGAAACTTCATACGGATATTTATTCAGAAGACTTTCTATTCCCAGTTTTTTCGCAATCGGCATAAGCCTTTTCTCCATTTCATCATATTTCTTTCCTGCTAACACAAGTGGAAGAAATATATTGTCTTTTAAAGAAAAAGTGTCAAGCAGGTTAAAATCCTGAAAAACAAATCCCAAATTCTGTCTTCTAAATGCCGCCATCTCCTTTTCTTTAATTGTGGATAAATCCCTTCCTTTTAGTAATACTTTTCCACTTGTCGCTTTATCTAAAGCAGCCAAAATATTCAGCAGTGTTGTTTTACCGGAACCGGACTCTCCCATGATTGCGACATATTCTCTCGGCTCAACAGAAAAACTCACATCAGAGAGCGCTTTTACCTGATTTCCTCCAAATCGTGTTGTATATATTTTCTTTATATTTTTTACTTCTAAAATTGACATCTTTATGTCCCCCTTTCTATCTTTCCTCTTTATTATAAAAAAAGAAGAAATGTACTGCCATAGATTTGACTTACATTTCTCCTTATAAATCTTACAAAATTGTAAGGAATAAACTATTTTTCATTACTCCGCATAACTCTGTATAACTCAGAATATCTCGGCAAATGGCTTAAAACCGTTGTTTCTATTTCCACCCATTATCTGCATAACTTGGCATAAGTCCGCATAACTCGGCACTCATTTGGTGTACAAATTGGTGTAAAATTCGTTTTGGTGTAAACTGATTGGTGTAAAATTTTTTAAGCCATTTCTGATAGTCTTAAAGCATCTAAACGCTCCATTTCTCGTTGTAAGCGGGCATCATCTACATGGTTATAAACTTTCATGGTTGTTTTAATGTTGTTGTGTCCCATAATATCTTGTAACACCCTAATATCCATTCCCCTCTCTGCTGCCCTTGTACATCCTGTATGCCTTAATATATGACTTGTTATATTAGGAAGTAACTGTGCTTTTCTTTTTTCAATCTCTGCTTTATCCATTTCTTCTTTATTATAATCTTCAACAATTTTCTTTAACCAATAATCAATTTTATTTACAGTCATCAAATTATTTTTGCTATCAAGAAATAGAAAATTTTTATATCCATCAACTTTATAGTTTTCTAGTTTTCCCTCTTTCATTAAAATTTGTTTTTGTGAAATTACTGCTCTCACCGCATCCTGACTAAGCGGAATAATTCTTTCAGATTTGCGTGTCTTGGGTTTAGCAATAAAGAAATTACAATTCTTATATTTTAATTGATGGTTCAAATCCCATACCTTTTCTTTAACATCAATATCATCTAATGTAACCCCTGCCAATTCACTTGCTCTACACATTGTTTCTATCATAAACAGAAACATCCAATAAAACTTTTTATAAGTTTTATGTGTTAAAATAAATTTCATAAAATTATACTGTTCTTCAAGTGTTAAAGAAAATCGTTCCTGACTAAATATTTTTAAACTACGTACAATTCCCACAGCATAATTTTTTCTAATATAATCTTCCTCACAAGCAAAATTTAATAACGCATTTATTATTTTTCCTATAAGAATAATCGTTCCATTCCCACACTCATCTTCTTGCATTTCTCTATACATTTCTACAAAATGGTATTTTCTAAGCATTTTAATCTCTACAGAGTTTGGAATTGTTCTTTCCCTGACATTTTTATTCCACATTTGGTTGTAGTTTATTTCTGTATCTGCATTCAATTTTTTCACGCTCATATATAAATCAAATAGTTCATTAAGAGTCATTTTACCTGCCGTATACGAAATAAACTCTTGAGTATCCCTTTTTATCAGTTCTTCTTTTTCTCTTAAAGAAATATCTTTCTTTTTACCTTTTGGATGTGGATCTGTCTGTACAAGTCTCCAACTGTATTCCGTTTTTCTTTTACCAGTAACATCCGTATACCGATACATATATCGCCCATCTGACCGTTGTGCTTCTCCCGGCAAAAGAATTCGGTTCTTTTTATCTCTTCTCTTCTGGTTTCCCATCTTAACTCCTTTCTTAACAATCCAAAAGAGTCCAGAAATGACAATCATATTTTACCATTTACCAACTCTTCCTTCAATGTATTTATCTTTAAATCACTTCTACTTTATCTAAAAATATTTCAAATTGTTTTTTCTTAATTAATCTTTTATTTCCATTCCAAAATACAAACTCGCATCCTTCTTGGTTTGTAAGTTCAACCAACTTTTTAGTTCCAATATTAAATAAAACAGATGCTTCTTCTATTGTTAAATTCAATTTTTCCCAAACAGGAATCTCTAACTTTCTAATATATATCACTCCCAAGCAAAAGAACTGTTACATAATACATCTGATTACATAACAGTTCTTATTTATTTTCTTACATTTTAAGCTGCCACTTCAAAGTCCCAATCAATCATAGCCTCATAGACATAATTAGGAACTTTATCTTTACTTTTTTCTGCAATACTCTTAATATAATTCTTCTTATATTCTGCAAAGCCTTTCTTTGCATCTTCTTCTGTTTCGTACTCGCCAATTAATATATTCTTATTTAATATCAACATTGACGCAGAAAACTTACCTTTTTTATTCTTGGATATCCTTCTGCTTGTTCCTCGTTTCTCAAATAACGTATTCATAAAATGTGTAATAAGGGAACACGTCTCCGGGCTGTATACATTACTACATTTGCCAATTAAATCCTTATCCAAATCAACCTGTGTTCCCGGTATGAAATGTGTATCATACCATATCTTAAAGTTGGAAAAGTTATGCCATTCTTCGCATACACTACAGTTCTTATAGTATGGTTTATATTTATGTATTTTTTCGCTATAACATCTCTGCATCATGTTTGTCCAACGAATCCAAGCGTCAGAATGATAGTTAATATCATCCATTCCTAAATAACCTTTTTCATTATATGTCCGTACATATTGCCACGGTTTCCAATCTTGTTGTTTATACTCTTTCTGATTCACTATCTGTATAATCTCATCTTCAGAAACAGAACCATTCTTTTCCCATCTATTTTTTATCTCCTGATATTGTAACTCTGTTACTGGGTGCAGATTCTTATAATAGTTGTCCTTAACATTATTGTCATTGTGCCAACAAGCAGTATTATTTTTTATGTCATAGTTTACGATAAAAGTCTGAATCACTAAATCCCTTGCAAGCACAGTTTCTTTCTTGTATCCCCATTGCTTTTTAATTTTGAAAAATGTATTCTTATATAATGTATATGTCAACTCTCCGGTTGTTCTTATCCGATTACCTTTTACTAACTGATATGTACCTGCGTCATCTTTTACGATTAATCTTCCATAGTTAGATACCCAACTGTCCTTGTAATCAAATAACTTTACAAACCTTTCATCTCGTGCAATATGAGGAATAGTCGACACACTCCTTCTCAACACACGTTCGTTAGATATTTTCTTATAGATTCTTTCTATAACCACAAAGTCCTTCTCTATGATTTCTCCGTTTTTAAGTTTATTGTTAAATACTGTTTCTTGTCTCTTTTTGACATGACACTTTTTACATATATTCGAATAATTTTTCCCATATATCTTTACAAATTCTTCTAATGGAAGTTTCTTCCCACATGATTTACATACTTTTGTTTCTTCGTTAATTGCATTAAGCATTTTACCTCCTTTTTTATAAACACAAATTCCAGACATAGAAAAAGGTCACTGCAAACCTACAATGACCAATCCGAAATCTATACTGCCTAATTTTCTTTATCCTCACACTAGGCTCTGAGTTATATCTAATATCTTCCTAAGAAAATATCTCATTTTAAACATTCTAAACTTATTCCTTCTCTATTAAATTTTCATCTATATATCTGCACATATCATCATATGAACCGATGTAGCAATATTTATTCTTACTCTCTGCTCTATCATGTAATATATACCGACCCAATTTACACACATACCTTGTGTAACTATTATGAGTGATATAGTATCTCTCATTCAATCCATGCTTTTTCAATTTCTTTCTTAAAGCCTTCCCATGATTTCTCCGACAAGCAATCAATTTATCTCTGAAAATGTTAGAATTTTGTCTACCACTTAAATCTACACGATATTCTTTCGTCATCATATTCTGTGCATTTTTCAGCACTTTCGTATAATAATCACAGTAATTTGGCTGTCTTTCGCCTCGTTTTACTACCGTAGATGAAAGAACAATTTCATCATGAAAAACTTTCAATTTTCTACCCTCTACACAGAAATCATTCTCCCACCATTGACACCATTACCTGTGAATATTTTTCAAACTAAACTTTGACACTCCACCTTTTCTCCTAGAAATGAAGTATGCAACCTGTAAACTCTTTTCTTCAATATTTTTAATTTCATTCATACAGTTTTATCCCTTTCATTCTTTACTGGACTATTTATAAGGATTGATGTTTATTCATCCTCTTGCCCTTCACCATACTCATCACAAGCGTCTTTCATTCTCTGCAATGGTTTTAAACATGGTTTATAATGTCCTGGTTTTTCCACCGTACCTTTTCCAAAGTTATAGCAGTTCCTTTTTTGAATATACTGCGGATACAAAATAAACGTATTATAAATACTTAATTTTTCTCCATTTCTAAGTACATCCAACATACATTCAATAAAAGCCTTATTTGTCCATTGTACCGTTTCCTTTTTTACATAATGACCTTCTTCTTTTAGTTTTTTATAAACTACATCTACAAAATCTTTTTTATATAATGTTTCCATTCCATGTTCCTCCTACTATAATAGGAAGTAACATCAACAATGCTACTCCCTATGTATTATTTATTCCTTACAATATTCTATTTACTCCAAGTTTTGACCCACCGTTCAATCGGTCTACAGTAACTGCCTGCATAGCATTTTGAACTTTTGGGTACTTTTTCGTAACATACACTAATTCATTTGCAAACTGTTCAGGGTTCTGAACATCTTGCAGAATAACGTCTCCAAAGTTAAATTTAATATCATTACTAAGGTTCTTACTAACAGGAGAAAGTGTAGGAAAATGTAATATGTCAGTTGGATTAATTACTCCCCAATCATAGAGGTTTTCAACTATTCCCTTATTAAATACATTATCTCCACTATCTAACTGTCGTAATGCACCTTTCTTTGTTACAATAACTTCTGAACCAAGTCCCTCTTCATCTGTAAAATGAAGTCCTTGGGTAGCGTTCTTTGTACCATCTTTATATCCTTTAATCTGAGATAAACTTACCCAGCCAAGAGGATGCTTACCTGCTTTATCCCTAGCAATATGATAAGGTTTTGTAGCCCATGATTTATTATTGACTCTTGTAATATATACAGTCTGTCCTAACAATTGACTACCGGCAGGAGCAGTACCTTGTGAATCGTAGAAATATTTACCATTTGAGAAAGTTACAGTATCACCAACCCTTGCAACGCCATCACCTTTTCCATTGTTTGAATTTGATGGTGGTTTAGAAGAACTTCCACTGCCTGATGAAGGTGGTTTAGGTTTATTCTGATTTGCAATTTGTTCTTGTTTTTTCTTAGCTTCTTCATCTGCTTTCTGCTTCATAGAAGTGAAATAAGCATCAATATTGGCAAGATATTTCTGAACAGTAGTTGCGTGTTCATTGAAGTTGTTTGCGTAATTACTTACAACTGCACCTAATCCAGACTCTGTACTCCAAATCTCTTTCATTCCTTCTGTAACTGTATATCCTACATTTTCAGTAGAAGATTGGATTGTATCATTGATAATATCTCTGTTTTCATTTGTGCTGTTAAGCAAGTCATTAATTAAAGCATCGGTATCATCAAATCTTGCATTCAAAGTTTCATCATAACTTTCAAGCATACTATCCATGAGTTCGCTTTGGTCAGAAAGCCATTTATCATATTCAGCGTCAGATAAATCTTCTTTTGCTTCTTTTAATTGGTTCTGTAATTCCTGTATGTTTTTACGATTTTCTTCTGAGTCATCGCCTTGAATAGAAGAGAGTTGTTTCTCTATGTCTTTTACACGTTTTGACTTTTCTTCGATTGATTTCTGATAATCATAGAGTTCCTTTTCTTTATCTAAGGCTTCATTTTTCTTATCTATTAAGTCTTGCATTGCTTCGATTTGAAGTTCAACACCTTCCTTAACTAAATCAATCATTGCCTCTTTTTCTTCTTCAGCGTTTAAAATAGACTCTCTTTGCAGGTCTAATAATTCTTCTCGTCTTTCGATAAGGTCTTTATTATAAGGGTCGGATTCCAAAGACTTATTAATCTTTTCAATTTCAGCAGCATATTTATCTGCCTTACCCATTTCGAGATTATAATTTACACCGTGTTGACCTAATACAGCCATACCCTCGTTTGTAATTTTACCTTTATGATCACCTTTCTGTTGGAATAAATCTTTCTTGCTCAAAAGTTCAATTAAGAAATTTCCCTCATCGACAGCAGAAGAAATAGTGTCTGCAAGATAGTCAAAAGTATCCCATTCTAATTGTCGGATTTCATTTTCAAATTCCTTTAAGGATATTTCTGATTCCTGAATAGCAGTGTTTACATCATTGATAGCACCTTTCATGTCATACCATGCTTCAGAATATTCTTCCACACGACCAGAATTAACGGCTTCATTCAATGAGTTTTGTAACTCAGTACGTTTGTCCATTAACTCTTTCATAATTTCTTCTTCTGATTTCATGAGTGAAGTGTAGTAAGAAGTGCTAACTAATAAACCTTGCGTTTCAGTTAATTTAATGGCATTTTCGAGTTGTTCCTGCTGAGTTTCGATTAACTCCAGTCGGTTGTCAAACTCGGTTTCTATATTTTCAAACTTCTGTTTTGCCAGTTCAGAAAGTTCTTCATTTAATTCCATAATGGAAGTTTTAATATTTTCAGCCTTATCATACCACTCTTGATAGTCATTTATCTTTTTCGACAAATTTTCATCTTTAATAGTTTCAATATTAATACTTCCGTCACGGACTTGTTTCGCATAGTTTTCTGATAGACCAACTTTATTAGCCTGTGACATATATTTGTTATATGCCTGTTGCGAAACATTTATTTTATTTACAATCTCAGACATCTCCTGTCCAAGTGCATTGTTTCTTTTAGAAAATGTTTTGAATACACTTTCTGCGGTAATCTTGATTCGTTTGATACCTTCGTCAAGACGTTTAATCGCAATCTCTACAAAATCTATAATAGATTCAGATGCTTCTTTTGATTTATCTGCTGCCTCTTTTGTTGCTTTGTCTGAGGATTTGGAAGAGGATTTCTTCTTTTTCTTTGAGGCAGATACATTACTTGACGGTCTGCTTGGTCTACCTATACCTCCGCTTCCACTAGATAACGCCGTACCGGACGCTAATGCTTTTCCTCTCCCATTAATACGTCCGTTTTTAAGTAATGATTTGCTTTGTATGTCATTAAATACAATTGCATTTTTAGGAAGTTGAACGAATTCTGCCCCATTATCACCAACGGTATACCAATTCGCAGTGCGAGGATCGACCACTATTTCAACGCCACGTTCTCCAACCAAGGTTTCCTGTGATTTAGGATTTCCCCAATTTCCACCTGCATATGCAGTACCACTTATATTTGCAGTACCCGATAAACTACTTCCTCCAGATTCTCCATTAGAGTTTTTATTTACTTTATTTACCGTAACAGTTACTGTCTTGTCCTTAATGGTCGATAATGATGCTTTAATCCCACCGATTGCTAATGTAGCTTGCATAGTGTTAGCGGTGACAGTAAAATCTTTCTTATTAATTTGCTCATTTTCTATGGATTGAACATCGGCTTTTGCTTGTGCTGTGTTTGCCGATACTGGAATATTAATGCTACCACTCATTAACCCTGCTTTTATTTGTTCAGGGGTCATACCCTGTATCCCCAGCGCCACCTTTAATTCCGGATTCATCGCTTCAATTTGCGACACACACGTTGCTATTTCTGATTCCGCATTTGCTCTATCGACAGATAAGACTAATCCTTTTCCATTAATTATATCTAAGTTTTCTTTCAGCCTTGTGAGTACCGCATATCCCTCATTCAATTCTGTCTCATCTATATTAACGGTAACATCAATATTTTCGCTCTGCCCCAATTCTTGCTTTCTGCTAATCAGATATTCAAGTATTGAGTTCGCCTCTTCCAACTTTGTTGCTTTCACATTCGGCTCAATATTTGAATTATTGATATTTTCAATATAAGATTGTACCTTGTTTACTTCTCCATCAACTTCTGCAAATGTATCCACATCCAAAACTACTTTCATATCAGAAAGAGATTCTTTCGCTTTTTCTGCCTGCTCTTTCAACTCCGCCATAGATGAAATAGGTTGGTCTAAATTAATTTCAAATCCAGCATCTTGAGCTGCTCGTAAAATCGCCTGTACTGCTTCCACATCCATATTGAGAGCATCAGCAACATCCTTATCTCTGCCTTCACCAAAATTAAATTTATACTTCCCATTTTCTAATTTTGCATATTCTTCGCCGAGAATAGACTGTACTGTGTCAAAGAAATTATAAATACCTTCTGTAGTTGAATTTCCTTGCTCATCTACGGTAAAGAAATCAAGGATGGAGTGACCACTATTTCCGATTGTATCATTAAGTTTCTGATATGCTGCAATCACTTCTTCCACAGGAGCAGTTGATAAATCTTTACTAGATAATAAATCTACATATGTACGCACTTCATCTGAATCAGCCCAACCTCTCTCGATTAAATCAGTTACTTTTTCATATCCAGATAATACATTCTCGTACATATCTCTTTCATTTCCACCTGACTGAGCATCAATCCATTTTTGATATGCAGATGTAGCAGACTCATATTGATACTGTAAATCCTCAAGAGTAGAAATATTTTTCACAATTTCATTTCTTGATGCTTCCAATCCTAAAGTATCTTTTTTAAACAATTGTGCAGTCGCTAATTGTGACTCAATATCTCGCAGTGCTGTGTATTGTTCATCTAAAGCATTTAAGTAATCTGTTTGAGTCATTTCTTCCTGTTGCTTTTGTAACTCAGACAATGCTTTCCTATTAATATAAAAACCATCTGCCGTTTTCTCAAGTGCTTTTTCCGCATCATCTCCAAACATTTCTTTAAAAACTTTGAGGTTTTCAGGAGAAATTCCCGCACCGCTTACAGACTCTTCCATAATACCTTTTAATTTAGATACATTAAAAGTAGCCCTTTGAATAGATGTATTCGCCTGTTCAAAGGATTTATTTAATGATTCTGCTGATTGTGTTCCTGTATATCCCATATCCACCAGCATATCTACAATTTCTGATATACTTTCTGTAGATTTATCAGACACAATACCAAGTTCTATCGCTTTATCTATAACCTTTTCTAAGGCTTTTTCTCCGTCCGAAACAACATCATCATTGAAATTTATTCCTTTTAAATCAACATCCTTTAAGTTTTCAAATTGTACAATTAATTCCTTAAACCCGTCTTTGTTTAAAGTATCTTGAAATTCTTTTGCTTTAATGGACGTTACATCTAATGTATCACTTAATTCAGAAAACAAACTTTTATATTCAGGATATTTCTTTAAAACACTATCTACTGATTTCTGCACTTTGTCAAATGATGTTTTTGCTTTTTCAATCTTAGAAGTGTCTCCCTCTGATAAAGCACTATTATATTGCTCAATGGCATCAGCATAACCTTTATAAGTTGCAGCAGGGCTATCTTTTCCATATCCTTTTGAAATCATATCTGCCTGTAATGCAGAATTATAAATCTCCGAATATTCTTCGATAACTTTCTTCGCACTATCTAATTCACCAGATGTATACTGCACTATTCCATCTAAATAACCATAATCACCACCATTTTTGTCGGCTATGCCACGCAAATCAGTCATAAAACTATTCAATGTTTCTTCGACTTCCATAGCATTACCATCAAAATGTAATGTATATGTACCATCAGATTGCTCTTCTTTGACAATTCCAAGTTCCTTGTACTTCTCTAAAAGTTTATCAAGTTCCTTTCCTTCTTCCGTAAAAGGACTAAATTGTCCGAGATATGTCTTTCTATTTTTCTCCATCTCATCTGACGCTTTATCAATACCTTTTTTATTTTCATTTAGATATTTATTAGCATCTTGTACAGCCAAATCATTCATTAATGAAAGTTCTTTTTCTAGGCTTCCATTTACTAAGTCGATTTTTGCTTTTTGTTCTCCATAAGTAGAGACTAACTGATTTTGTATTTCTAATAATTGTGATTTTGCTTGAGCAGATTCTTGCTCTGATAGCGTGCCAGACGCTAAAGCAGATTTTAATTCCTTAACTTTAGAAATATTAGAGTTGAGAGACGATGTGTTCTCTTGAAAAGATTGTCCTGCACTTTTGGCTGATGAAACAGCCTCTTTTATAGACTGCTTATAAGATTGCCACATCGAAACGCCAGCAGTAACCGCCATACCTACGATCATAATTGGATTGGAAAGCAACGTATTCCATAGCCCTTTTAATGCAGTCCCTAAAGAAAGTGTTGTACCTGTTGCCGTTGTATTAGCAGCAGAGAGTCCCATTGTTGCAAGTGTTGCTTTTGCCGTAGCCTCATCCATTCCTGTAGCAGTTAATATCTGAATTCTCTGAGCAGTTGTAAGTTGCTCTGATGAGAGTATTGCTTTTAATTGAGATTTAGACAGACCGTCTGTATAAGAAATCAATTTTTCTATTCCATCTGCATCTATATTACCAGATTTTAACAATTCAAAAGACTTCTGAAAGTTTTGCATATGCATAGCAGATTTTGTAAGTCCTGTCGTTATGGAAAGAAAGCCTTTTGTAAGTCCACCTATTGCTAGACCTGAAATTGCACCCTTTAATAAATTAGTTTGATTTAAAAATTCTACTAACGCTTGTGTTGCTTCTATAATTCCTGAATAAGACTCTCTACTAATAATATTCATACTTAAAGACTCAAAACTCGCTTGCAAACTTTTCTGTTTTGCCTCTAAAGAATTTAGGTAATTCTCCTCAAATTTCTTCATTGCCGTTCCTTGAGAATTATTGGCAATCTTTTCATATTCCAACGCTTTATCATAGTTTTCCATTAAAAGTTGAAATCTATTTGCCTGTCTTGTTCCAGCAAAGGCTTTTGAAACGGCTGCTCTCTGCACAGAAGATAATTTTTCCCACTTAGCAGCAGTTTCATCTAAAACATCATCAAACTCTCTAAACTCATTTGCAGAATCTCTAAGTTGAATTCCTGAATTTTTCAAAACAAGTTCAATATCAGAAAGAACTTCTACTGTTCCGTCCTCATCCACAAACCCAAGTTTTCCTGCTTTAATATCTCCCATACGCTGAAAAACTGTTTTAAATGAGTTACCAATCACACTCATGCTCTCTTGTGATACTTCACCTACTGCTGCTTCATATCCTAATAACTTATTCAATGAAATCCCTGCTAAGTCTGCCGATGCAGCAACTCTGCTTGTTGCTTCAGCTAACCCGCTTGCATCTACTGCCGCAGCCAAGTCTATTGATGTCAAACTATCATTAATTTCTGAAACTTCTTCTACAGATTTCTTATATCCTTTCATCATGGCAGTTAATTGTTGTGTAGAAGTAGAAGAATCTATGTTGGCAACCTTACTTAAAACCATTGAATCAGTAAGTAATTTATTTGTTTCTGAAATAGACCTGCCTTGTCTTAACCAATCAGACGCACCGGACGCAATTTCTGTTGTAGTAGCAGCCAAATCTTTTGCTAAAGAATTGTAGTCCCCCATAAGATTTCTCATATTAAAATACGACTCATTTGTAGCCATTTGCAAATCTACAATTGCCGAATCTATATCTTTAACTGCTTGAACCGCTTTTCGTGCTTGCTGTTCAATTTCTCTGAACAAATCAATTTGTAATCCTATTTTAGAAATTGATTTAAATGAATCTGCTAAACTTTCTGTAGATTTCTTCGCACCATCAATATCCTTTTTTAAATTAGTTATTTTCTCCTGACCAGTAACTTTAGTTTTTACTTCAACATCTTTAGACTTTACTTTTTCTGTAACTTTATCAAAATCAGATGTATCTGTTTTAAATTTCACCTTATGCTCTGTTTTAGTAAAGTCATCTATTTTCTTTTTAGCGTCTGACAAATCCACTTCAGATTTTATCTTTATTTTAAAATCATCTGACATATACTACCTCCTCTATTTATTGCTTTATTATTTTTATAAAAGAGAGTGCCGACTTGACACCCTCTGAAAATTCAACTATAATTTAGTTGTTGTAGTTGTCTATAAATTCTTGTGCTTCCTGTTCCGTTGGACACTTTACAAGTGGCACATTGTTAGAATTATAGACAACTGTTTCATTATAAAATTACCCAATCTTCAGACCACAAACGTCATAAATGATTGCATCATACAGTTTACAATCTAACTTTGGAAGAAACTTTTTTAAATTCTCATACTTCTCTAAGAACGCAATCTCATCATCCAGTTTTTGAATCTTCCAATCATGCAATTCTTCCTTATGTTTTTTATCATTTGCCATTGCCTGAATAACATCTTCCATAAGTTCATTGAATTTAAATTTTTCTAATATAGATAGGTAATCTTCCTTTTCTTCTTCAGAACACTCATCCCATTTTTCAATCATTGTCGGCATGATATTCCCGAGTCCTACATCTTCTTTAAATCCATATTTTAGCAGTAATTCTTTCTGTTCTTCTTTAATTCTTTTAACCATTTCATCATGTAGCACTTGTCCATCTTCTGTATCTTCTATCCATAAATTAACAACCACATCTCTTGAGTCCAATTCAAAGAGCTTATCTTTATAACAAATAGTAAAAATATAATATTCTTCCTGTCCCATCGGCTCAACATGGCACATATCTACAATCCGTCCACTAATTATTATTACATTGTCCATACCAACTGAAATTGTAGAACCTATTTTTAATTGTTCAAATATCTCGTTTTTTGTCATAAATTTAATTCCTCCTACTTAAATCGTTTACTAAATACTTCTTGAATATTTTTCTGTACATCTTCTTTTGTCCGATCCCAAAACCCACCGTTACCAAGCAATCCACCATTCTCCGCATATCCATAGATTGTCTGTGTGTCTCGTCCGGCTGAATTATATTGCTTAGATGTGTTCAATCTTATCTCACCAGAAACACTATCACCATTTACAAATACTTCTCCTTCCGGGGAGTTACCTAATTGCCCTGTACGTTTGTATGCACCCTCTGGAGAATTATAAAAATCCATAACATTCTCTTGTGCATCTTGTAAGGACTTGTCAACTGTCTCCTCCATTGCGGATTTCATTTCTTTTTGAACTGCTGCTTTTAGCGCACTCCATGATGTAAAAACTTTGTTCATTTTTAATCATCCTTTTGATAATTTGGCTGAGTTAGCCTAAGATTATTTGATGTGAGACAACCATACCTCAGATTTGAATTTTAGAATTTTATATAACTGATTTATTTTTTTCAGTTCTTGAATATCTTCTGTCTGATAATATCTTTTATTCAACATTTCAATTAAATATGTGTAACTTTCCTGATCAAATTCTGCAATTATAATAATCACTCACCTCTAACAATTTCATCTACTGTCTTGATATGTTTCCCAGATAAAAACTCATGTACTTTTTTTATCTGTTCCGCATTTAATCTACGCTCGCCTTTGAACCAGCGAATACATTTCGTATTGTCGCAACCAATATATTTAGCAAAAAACTCTTTTTTAATGCCATTTTCTCGTAAATAAGTTTCTACAACTTGTTTTAAATCATCCATATTTTCACCTCCAATTCTGAAAATATACTGTACTTTTTATTGACATAAACCGCACAAAAAATTGACTATCTCTTCCCTATACTAAATCTTCACTTTTAAAATGACGTGCATTTAAGTTAGTAATTATATACAAAAACAACACGTCATTTTAAAATCAAATCTCCGAATTTATTTCTTCATTTTTCCCTGCCTTTTAGAGCATTCCGGGCTACAAGTTTTTTCATTGCCATGTGCTAAAAAATCATTCTTGCAGTATACACATTGCTTCACACATTTTTCTTTGTTTTTCTTAAACAGAGATATTAAAGGATTTTTATGTTTTACACAAACAAACTCTTTACCTTCCGCTTCAACTTTCATAGTAAACCAAACTTTTGTATAATTTTTCAGTTCTTCAACCTTAATATACCCCTTCTTCTCCAATCGCTTTAACCCTTTATCTGAACATTGTGCTTCTAACCAACCATCCAAAGTTGCTCTTGTACACTTACTACTCCTTTTATTTTTATAAATCCGGATATAATCATTCTTCTTTCCATATCTATTTATAACACGTTTTACAAGTACATAGATAATAAACAACAAATATTTATCGTTGACACAATCTTTTCTTGTCTTAATAGCCATAATATCATTGTAAACATTTTCTGTAACTGAAATGTCGTTTATCTTAGCATTTTCCTTTTCTACATCTTCTCTAATCTTTTCTAACTCCTCTTGCCGCTTTTTACTCGGGACATATCGTGTACGCCTTTTACCAAAACACTCTGGATCTTCTTCGGGATCTGCAACTCTCTCATTTTCTAACAAGTTAGCATATAAAATATCCCCGTAACAATTCCATAATATATCTTTCTTGTCCTCTTCATTTTCTGATTGCAAATATTCAATATCCAACAGATAATTAGCAGCAGTTTGCCTGTCAGGAATGATCCGTTCTATCTCATATGCACAATGATAATAAAATAAATTTTTAGCCGAGATTTTTTCATCCAAATTCATTCTTTTGGACATCTTCTTATATAAGCAAAGATTCTCCCGTTTCAATTCCCTTAACAATTCAAGTAACTTCCTATAGGCTTTATTATTCTTATCAACTTTTATCTTTTTATTTTCAAGTTTTTCAGGATAAAAAATATTACCTTTTTCATCATAAATTGTTTCTGTAATTTTTGCATCTGTTGATTTTTCTATATACCTACCAATCTTATCTGCATTGCTATGTATTTCATTCAATTTTTTACAAGAAGAAGCACTTTTATCTTTCGCATACTTAAAAAATCTCGGTAGTTTCCTTTCATCACTTTTATATAATTCATATATTTCTGCATACTGTTTCAAATCCATAGACTTCTGCGTCTTAAAATAATCAATCACAAAATTATTGTATGCACACAGAATCCGTACCAAATTTTTATCAGGATTTTTTTCACTAAATATTTTTGTAATGGCATTAGAGACATTGCCTATATTTTCATTACTGAAACTTCTAAGAAGACATTTTAACTTATTTTCATTGTTGATAGTCTCCGCTCGTGCTTTCTCCATCTCGTAGTATAGCGGATAAGTATTCTGATTCAGAACGTCAAGAAATGCTTTATCATGGACATTACAAATATGATCTCCGTCCCAATCCGCTTGCAATACTTTCGATATCAAGTCATGGCAACTAACGATTGTATCATTCCCGACAAACCATTCCTTACACTCTTCTGATCGTGACACTTTTCTCACACCATGCTCACAATCAGACAGATGTGGATACCGCAAGCAGCAGACAGTATCTATATCTTCCTTTTCATCATAGTAGTGATTATAAATATATCCCTCCGACACAAGTCCTTTTGGATTGTCTTTTCCTAAAAATAGCCATTCACAAAATGCAAATAAATCAGGACAGATATATGACCACATACCATCCATAATCAATTTACATCCCTGCGCTCTTTTACGTTCTGATAATAGCGCTGATTTCATAGTCTTTCTTACATGAACATCATTAACCATCTTAGGATATTTTTTAATACATTCATATAATGGATTTGCAATTTCTTCTTCCTTACATTCAATATTTTCTTCTTCCAATTCAATCCCCATTAACCTTAATGCATACTTACTCTTTTCTTTGGCATTGTTAATGTAATCTACGGTCTTCGCTGCTAATTTTTCTATCGCATCAGCAGTCATATTTTCTTTGGGAATTGTCTGGAATGCTTGATATGCTACTTTTACTTCGTCTCCCGCTCCATGTGCGCAATTATTAATTACGATAGATAAACCCAATCTCTTAAAACATTCTCGGTATTCATTCATAGAGTTGTAATATTTTCTCAGTTTTAATTGACTGTCTGTCACAATCATTTTTGCCTTGTGAAACTCTTCGATACTGACTGGATTATTCCATGCATCACGCATATGTACGTCTGATAATTTATCACTAAATTTGTCTATAAATTTGTGGAAGTCAAACGGAAATACTGCTCCTTTTAACCAACCGCCACGGATCTGACAACTACAAGGAAATGTACCAGGAATAAAAATACCTGCCCCGTCCATATGTTCAATCGGAATCTGCATTTCTTTCTCTTCAGTAGTGAGATTGTCAATGTCTAAATAATTTACCATTCCCGTCACCATTGTTTTAAAATCAGGTACAACAATAACCTCATCTATACCGATATCAGAGTCATAAACGATACTGTTTGAAATATTCAATGCTCTCGCCGCAAAATACTTTCCTGTATTGATACCGCCTTTCTCATTGATTCTTTCTTCTGTCAGACCACACATTAAAGAATCCTTATGCTCATTCCAAAAGGTTTCTTCTAACAATGTAATCTCCTGATCTTTCATCTGTCCGGTGCTGGATGTATAAAAAATATAATGCTTACCATCAATATTTACACCACGCTCTATAATCTGTTTCAAGATACCATCCATCAACCTACTCCCACACTTGAGTAGCACAATCTGTTTCAGCAGCGGAACATCCGTTAAATCCTTACCACATCTTCTTACACATTCATTTTCAAACCATACAATCTGTCTGGACAAATTTTCACGTTCTTCATCTTCTGTATCATATTTAAGATACAGATATTTTCTTTCTATATTTCGGATCTTATCTTTCGGAAACTTCTGAATTTCTCTCTCAACAAAATATTTCAAATTCTGTTTCGGAAATTTCTCTCTCATCAATTCTTCAGCTTCAGACTTTGAAATAGAAAATAATTCTGCTACATCCTGCGACAATGGAAAGTCTATTTTCAAAATCTCTTTCAATTTTTTCATGCTAATGCCTTTATCGTAAAAATTATAGAATTGACGTTCTACATTCGTCATAGCATCCATAATATTTAACTTATACACTCTACACCTTCCAAAATCCAACTGCATTTCAGCACCCATATATCTATCTCCTTTATTCTATTTTTATCTATATTTAAGGATTATATTGCCCCTCAAATAGCAAATTCCAATTTTATATATCCAGGCTAACAAACACTCCACCTAAAATAATCAAATTGAAAATAGACTTATATGACGCAATATTTCCATTACTATACACCAGTTTTTACTGCAAATGAAATCACAATTTCATGTTCCGTTTTTGACGGAATTTTTCAAAATCTATCACTTTACCAAGCCCATGATTGTTTATCAGCGTAATCTTGAACTCTTCAAAATCAAATATATCAAATATCTCTTGTTCCGGAATATCACCCAACGGTAAATCTGTTTCTGTTGCACGGATTGTCTTGTCTCTGAATGAGATTTCTGCTATCTTATATAACTTGTCAATTACTTTCAAATATTTAATTCTTGTGTCGTTACTGTTACTAATAAATGATTCCTCCTTTAAGCCATCTTTGTATTCTGTTCCAATACCTTCATCAAAAAAACATTAACTTCTTCTTTGCTACATTCCTGTAACATGTTAAATGCCTTTGTATTATTTTCATCCATTTCTTTATATGCATGAGCATCATATATCTTACAAAAGTAATGAAAGATTCCAGAATCATCTTCATTTATCTTTCTGAGTGGCGCGATACACCATAACAGATAATGTAAAATTTCATGCCTAATTGTCTGCTTCATGTGCTCCATATCTCTACTCCATGAATCATATATATGAATTACTGACTGAACTCCTACATTGTGAAAATCTCCACCTATAAAAGTTTCTTTCTCCCAATCGTGGTCTCTTCTGCAATCTTCATCAAATACAACCGGAATTATATCCTTATTTACATTTTCAAATACAGAAAATTCACTAGTAACTTCATCTACAAATTCTGCAATATATTTTTTATATTCTTGAATACGTTTCGCATAAGCTGCATATCCATCTCTAAAAGAATCAAATTCCTTTTTAAGAATAGCCATTTCTTTCACTAACTGTTTTTGATTATTTATGTAGTGTACACTTGACGCATTCAGAGCATCAGAATCTTTCTTAAAAATATAACCCCTACTATCTTCAGCACCAGACCACAAATATATATCAACTTTTTTACAAAGCTTATATTCACAATTACAATCATCCAAACAATATTCACATTCAGAGCATTCATTACTATATGTAATCTCTTTTCCAGTTTTTTTACAGACTTCCATAAAGCAATCTTCTTCAATCACATAATCTTCTTCATATGAATCTTCTGTTATGTTTGGATTTATCAATGATAACATATCTATGAATTCTTCTTTCAATGTCATATAATTCTTCCTCCGTACCCTTATGTTGGAGGCAGAGACAAGATAGTATACACCATCTTGCTTTATCTCTTTACCAGATTATCCATCTGACCATTTTTGAACAATAAAATCTGTCTATTTCCCTTGATACACAAGGGTTTTAGCCATTTTTTCTTGAAAAAAATCAATCAATTTATATATGCAAAGGGGTGTGGGGAAATGCAAGAAGTAACACAATACACATGTAGTCGCATTAGCAACTTGCGGAGCAAGGGGCGTAATAAGACTTTGTGTATTTGTTGCTTTTTCCCCACATTATATAGATTGGTATTTCATTATAGTTATTCTATATAGAGGGGTTTTCCAACCCCTAACCCCGGATTGCTTCAACATTTCGCTATTCGCTCAATGTCTTGCAAGAATATGATTTTGTTTTTCTTTTTTTATAAATCTTCTTTCATCATGACTACCCTTTTGGGATGTATCCTCTATTATAAGCCTTACACCCAAATAGGGTAGTCAAAACTGTTTTTCACTTTTTCAAAATGTTACCCCTTTTCTATATAGAATATATTTAATAGAGATGGGGTAACAATTCGGACTTATGATGCTTTTGGCAGCTTAATATATTGCCCTGACAGTTCTATATGTCTTGCTTTACAATATAAAATCACTTCTGATTTATATAAAACTCTGTTGCTAAAATTTCCACTAGTTTTTATCCCCAAATATTCCCTTGCCTTTATCTTTGGAATTCTTCCTTTACTATCAATCATTTCTCCATGTAACCCATTTTGAATTTCTGCAAGGAAATCAATAAATCTAGTTGCATAACTGTCTTTTTTTAATCCTTCAATATAATCGTCCTGTTTACTTTTTACATATGTAAACGTATCGTCATATTCCACAACGCTCACTTGGCAATTCCGCATTTGACTTTTCAATAATTCAATCACCTTTTCATTGTTTATATAAATCAATACTTCTGAATCATATTGCATATTACGATTAACTCTTTTTATTGCTTGGTAAATTTCAGAAGCAATCCATTTTGTACGGATTTCCTCTAAACGCTTATCATTGAAACTATAAATACGTTTACTTTTTCTTCCACTACTTGTAGTACCTAAATTCAATTTATCCTCAAATATACCCTTTCCATAATGTAAATATTTCAATATATAATCCACATCAGTCAAGTTGTGCGTCTGTATAATGGCAACATTCCTCTTGTTATACCACTTATTACTTCCAGTAACATTCCCAAAATATCCTTTATTTTTATCCGGAACTTTAATCAAATCCATTTCATTCTTTTTACCAATAACAAGGATATCATCACCGTATTTTTTGATATCATCATTTACTACATCATAAAAATTTAAAATCTTTTCTTTACCCGATGATGTTGTATTTACTGGAATATTTATAATTTTCCATTTACTGTGATCCAATACCTTTTCACACCGTTGTAACACAAACACATCAGGATTTAGTGCATACGCACTTTGAAGTTCTCCCGAGGCATCTAGTAAAATGTTATTATCCAAATACCAATACTTGCATTGTTTATCTGTTGTATAGAGCTTTTGGTCAGAATATAAAATTAATTCGTTGAAAAATTGTTTGTAATCTAAAATCTGATTACATAACATTTTTACTGTGTCAAATGAACTCAATAAGTTTTTATTGACCAATGGATATTCTACAGAATCTAATAGAATTTTATTCCTCCATTCAAAAAGCAGTTCATTTGTTACATTAGCTCGTATTAATTTTAAAAGATTGTTAAAATTCTTCATCGGATGAATATCCGTCATCCGAGCAAATCTTCTACTTGAATCTTCTTTATTCCATACAGTTAAAAAATCTATTGGTTCATGCATCGTCTTCTCAAAAGCATTTTTTAACACTGCATCATTTTTGAAAAGTACTCTATAAGTTTCTATGTCACTTTCCCCAAATACAATTTTATCTATTGTGGAAATAAACTCATCAATAACCAAAGTTCTTCTACCTTCTGAAAAAATTTTTCTTTTGTTAGAATCTTTCATAAGCACTTTATATTTTTGATGTGTAATAATGATTATCGGTATATTAGGTAATTCCTTATTAATCTTAACCATTTCTGTTCTTGGGACATCCTCGTTGTTGTATGCAAATGCAATGTTCTTATTTGCTATGGAATTAATTATTTTCATGGATTCTCGGCAATCTTCATCTGAAAGTCTTACAAAAATTGTCTTTTCTCCATTTTCTTCCCAACATTTAATCAAAGCTTTTTCAGCACTTCTAGTTTTCCTACATCCAGCCTCTATATCAAAAACTGCGAAGTGATCCGAATGTTTCCCATAAACAATTTCGTTAGTCAATTGTTCTTTTTGCTTTTTTAACAATTCTTCATTACAATTTTCAATATTTGTATTCATCGTTAGTGCCTCCGTTTATCTATTTCACATTTCCAAAATAGGTTTGGATGCTCTTACGAATGTTCTTTGATTCCATAAAATAGAATACATTCTTCCCATTGTATCTTTCGTTCTCTTTTACTCCCATCAAACGATAACCTGACATCATCAAAAATCCAGCCAAACGCTGATTGTAAACAGGAAATGCTTTCTTTTCTGTATCGGTTGTAATAACAATCTCCTCCATTCTTATCTCCCGGCACACCACCAGAAAGTAGTGTACCGGATTACTTCCTATATAACATCTTTCTCTTTTTTCTGTACCGGTTTACTAAAAATCGTTTCCTTCAGCTTATCTATAACCTGCTGCATAGTTGTGTTTCTTACTGGTGTGATTTCTACTAATAAGCGTATATTACATAAATGTGCTAGTGGTTGAGAAGTTAGCAGCAGAATATCATCTGATATTCTTTCAAAATTCCAATCAATATTGTTAAATACACCCGACTTTACTAAATGTTCCAAGTCCTTGATAAAATTGTAAGTAGTAATTCGGTGTATCTCATCCGGCATATAACCGTACCTTTGAGTAACCGATAATATTTCTATTTTTGAGTTTTTGATTAAGTCATATAAATTATTTGATGATGCTATCATATATAGTCTCCTTTTATTCTTATAATCTAGTTACTTCTTTTTCTTACCATTGATAAATTCTTCTGGATGATGTTGTTTATATCCGCTTACCGCTTTATCTGGTGTCTTATGTAATTGACATATACTAAGTTTGAACGGTTTTGCTTTTTCTTTGCGCTTTTTACTAATTGTTGTACCCTCCACAAGAACCGTGCTCTTATTCAACACTTCTAAAACTTTGACTTTATAGCATAATTTGCAACTGCTCTTGGATTGCACATAATATATCTCCCCTACTACTACATTTTCTGCTTTCATAATTAAATACCTCTTCTTTCCTATTTATATGTAGATGGAGACAGATATTTAATCCGCCTGAAAATCCATCTACTTATATCTTTCTCTCTTTTAGTTTCTTGTTACAATGATTTTTATCTCCATAAAAGGCTGACCGTACGGTCTAATTAAAATAGTATCTCCGAATCCATTCTGTTTGATATAGATATCATTGCAAGCATCATCTACAAGTGGAAAATTTACCTCTACATCTTCATGTAAAATCTGAAGTGTATATTTGGAATATTCATCTTCAATTAAAGATATTTTGTCGATTGTATCAAATCTTGTTACCAAACCAAACATATCCTCAATAATAAGAATTCTAGGATTATGTTTTTCATTCTCAAAATATTCTTTCAGACAAAACACGTCTGTCTCCTCATAATGCTCATATACTTCTGTTTTAGTATTTGTATCTGTATAGGGAATAGAAATGTAAATCGTTGCTCCATCTACCATTTCTACAGTTATGAAAAACATGTCTGTTCCTTCTTGCATTTTCCCCGATACTGATTTAATGTCTTTTTCGTTAATGGTAAAGTTTGTGTTTGTACATTTTTGCAAAAATTCAAATTCTTTTTTAAAATTCTTAAATTCATTTATCTCCATTGATACCGCTGTCTTTTTATCTTCCTTCTGTAGATACAAAGTAGAACTGCAAAACACGTTTACCAATTCAAAATAATCTGTTGCTTTCGACTCCTTGTTGTTTAATACTGCTTCGATTCTCTTATTCATAACATCTGTCTCCTTTTTTCTTTTGAATTTTATTTTCTATAGATGAACTATTATCATCTATATATAATCTTTCTCTCAAACTCACATGAATTTCTATAAAAACTCATTCAGAATATCCAAACTTGTCAATTTTTTCTCTTGTTTCTTCTTAGGTTTCTCTTCAAATGCTGTTAGAAAATCCATTGAATCATCAAATAAAGACTCTTCTACTGACTTAATATTGTTCTGGATAATCTCAACATTATTTTTCGCTAGTCCCATAATTTCAACTAACCTTGTTTTCGGCAAAGATAATCCTGTAAGCATACACGAATATGAAGGTGCATTAGTCCCTATGTAAGTATCAATCGGTGTACCTACTTCTAAAAACAAATCACTAATATCTGCTTTGACTCCACAACTCAAATATCCTATATAACGGACAACCTTGTTCTGCTCAATCGGTGCATAGATATTGGAAGAAACAAGTGCTGGAATCAATTTATCCCGATTGTCTTTCCCTACTTTTGCAATAACCGCCATTCCCGGAACGCTTAATAATTTATCAATTTCACTTCTGTCCAAGCATCCATAGTTTCCACCGTTTTCATTCATTAAGATTGTGTGCAAATGTGTAAAGAAGATATCGTTGATTTTCAACTTGTCTTGATTCTTTGCGTTGTCCAGAACGAATACTGCTCCGATACAATCCAACTGCTCTATCTCCTTAAACAGTTCAACAACATTTGCAAATGCTTGATAGCTTTCTGAATTATCCGGAAGTACCGTCACAAGACAAATGTTAATTCTTAACTCTTCCGCTAATATCTTTGAAACTGCTGCTAACATTCCTGAACCTGTACCACCGGCAGCAGAAGCACATATAAATAATGTAGTCATGGAAGGCATTTTCGCTTTCACTTCATCTATAAGTTGCTTCAAATTTTCTTTCAGAAGTTGCTTTGACTTTCTTCTATCCCTATGACATCCTTGTCCATTCTTAAAGTGCAATTTATTTTTTGCATTTCGTGTCATCAAATCTTCTGTCGAACTATTAGCAACGACACAAGGATAACCAACTTCTTCAAAACTCTTGGTAACATTCGTGCCGAATTGCCCGATTCCCAAGAATCCATACGACTTCATATAATCATTATTCATTTTTCAAATCCTCCACTCTTCTCTTCTTAGGTAGTATTGATACTCCAGTTTCTGTGATATAGTATGTCTTTGCTCTAGCAGCTTTCGCTCCTTCATCAACATATCCATATCTCTGTAGTTCTTTGACTTTCTTATGTATCGTTGTCCGTTTGCTCAACTTTTCACGTTCCATAATCTCGTCAATGGTAAATCCTCTTGCCTTACTTGTCATATTATTCTTCTGTAAGATAGCAAGTATTGAATACGAACATCTACTTAGTTCCATGTTGTCACCTCTTTTCTACTACGATATTTCAAGTAGTTACATGAACCGCATCTATTCTTTCACCAAATAGGTAAAAAAATATTTCTTCCTTATTAAGTTGTCACGGTTCGTTTTGAGTACAAAAACTAGACATATGTGCTGTGTGTAGAATAACAATGCTCATATATTTCGTTTCAGGTACATTCAATTTTTATGTTTGGAATTTATCGACAGATTGTAAGAACAGACGTTCTCACTTGTCACGAAATGATTTTTTATGATATACTTAAACTGTTCAGGAAAAAGTATAGCTTATCATTCACATGATATCTGTACGATAATATTTGAAAGAACGCTGGTAACGCTCTTTCTTATTTCGAGCTTTGATGTCTGGTAAACATCGAAGCTCTTTTTCATGAGATTATAATAGCACACCTTTTCGCAAAACGCAATAGGTTTTCTTAAACCTATTCAAAAAAGTTTTTAGCAACCTAATTTATCATGTTGTCATATAGATTTGCTAATTCCTCTTTGGCTGTTTCATATTTTTCTAAAAGCCCTATTATCTCTTCTGTTTTTTCTTTGAATATATCAGCAAGTTTTCTTTGCTCACTAAGCGGCAAGAATGATATATTTATTTCTTTTAAATTGTTAGGTGTAATTGATATGATGGTTGTACCAGTCTGTATGCTTTTAATTTCAGCTTGTCCAATCTTACTATCCAAAAAGGTTTTCAGATAATACGGCAATACTATTTCTTTATTTAAGCGGATTGCTATAAGATTTCCTGTCAAAATTGCTTTTGTATCTCCATACTGTCTATATACCGCGGTCTTAACTGTTGAGTTTTTCGCAGTAATGATTATATCTCCGTCTTCCAAGCAATATTTTTCAAATTTCTTTTCATCATTGACAATAATCGGTGTGAGTTTTTTATCAACAAAACCTTCCGCATGGATATCGGATATGTTTACTACTCTATATTTTGTTCTTTCTGCATCATCTGTAACTAATCCATCTAATTCAGATGCTTTTATTTGATAACCTCTAAATATTGTTTTACTCACTTGATTCAAGGATATTGGATTTATTAAATTGGTGTTACCTCTTTTATATCTCTCTACACCAAGATAATAATCATTCTTAACAATTTCTTCTTTTGTAATGCTTATACCATTTTCCTCAGTATATATAGATACTATCTCGTTAATGTTTTCTTCTGAAAAGATTACTCCTCTCCTTAGCTTTTCGCATATTTCAGTTGCATCAATCATGCATACTGGGTCTGAAATAGCTCTATCCTTCTTTAAAATAAGCAATGATGTTTTTACACTTGTATGAGGTGCCAAAAGTCCTAGAGGTAAAGAAATAATTGCATCCAAATAATTGTTATCCACCATAAACTTTCTAAAATCTATATCTAGTAAATTAAAAAGACTTCCCTCCGGAACTATAGATACCAACATTCCCTTTTCATTTAGATTTTCAAGTAGATTCAATGTTGCAATCATATTTATAAAACGTATTGTTCTTTTTGAACTAAATTTAATATTTATTTTTTTTAATATAGGTAAAACTTCCCTCATATCATGTGCGGATGCAAATGGGTAAGAAGCATATATCATATCATATTTTTCAGAATCACTTTCTTCTAAAAAACTTTTTTGAATAATATTGACTACAACTTCTTTCTTTAAATACGCTCTTATCTTCGCAATCAGATAATTTTCCGTAGAAAAACTATATCCTGTCATGGCTTTTCCTAAATTTTCATGACATGATTGCATGATAAATTTTCCTCTTCCACAATCAGCATTCAATAATGTCTTTCCCTTAGATGTCTCTAATAATTTTATTACCAACTGATTTGTGTTTCTATTATCCGAAATCCTAAAATCTTTTATGTCTTCATCAATATCTATGTCTTCAACAATTTGAACTAAATCTTCTGTAGAAAGATTTAGCAGTTCCTCAAAAACATATTTAAACATCTCTTTAGGAATACTCTGAAGCTCCATCAATTCTTTAATCGCATCTCGAATTTTTGTTGGAATATATATGCACATTTTTTTATATAATATTTTTTCATCATCGTTACTATTTAGAAGATTAAATATTTGTATAATGTTAGTAACATCTATTGTTAAAAGTATAGATGACACAGTAAAAATGATTCTATTAGCACGAACTACTCCCCTAGTTTTTAAATATATTTGTATCTTTTCAATCATTCTATATCATACTCCTTTTTTCTTTTGGTTTTTGATAACCTTTAATATTTTTTATTATATCATATTACGCCGATTAAACAACTAAATCTTGCAAAATTTCAAAGGAATACTTATATAGAATTCTTTTATAACCTCTACGTTAACACAAACATACGTTCTTGTCAATCTTTTTTAGAACATACGTTCTGCTTCGATGGTAAAAAAATAACATAGTTACTATTTTCTAAATAGAAAAATAATATAACTATGTTATATATTACAATACTTCCAGCCATTTATGGCATAATGTCTGTTGTATCTAATGAATAGGAAGTCCCCTTCATCATCAGATTTCATAACTCGATTGAATCTCGCTACAGTTCCGGTTCCAACTCCAGCAAGTTTAGCAAGTTCTTTGTCGGTGTGTAGTTTGTTGTTTAATTGTTCTCCATTTGGAGAACAATTATTTTTACTAGGTCTTCCAACTGTCGAATTATATTTCTCTTTTGCTTCTTCCTGAATCTTCTTTTTAAACTTTTCAACGACAGCAAGTCTCTGTGCTGGTGGGAGATTACGTCTTCCAAGTTGAGTGTTAATCACCCATTCCATGACTTATGTATCACTATAGTGATAACGACATGATAAGATATAGACATTATCTTCATCAATACTATAAATCAATCTGTCCTTATCATTAATACGTCTACTCCAAAAACCAGTAAGATTTCCCCTCAATTGTTCCGGTTTTCCAATACCCTCATTTCCATTTCTACAGATATCTTCTATCAGGGAATTGATTTTCTTTAAGGTTTTTCTGTCTTCTGTTTGCCAATACACATAATCCTTCCATCCATTATCTGTAAAAACTTTATTCATCTGCACTCTCCTCAAAAAGATTATGCACAGCACATTTTCCTTTTTCTAACTGTGCTTTGGATTTCATCAACCAATCATAGTTGCTTTTATTACCCATGACGTACATATTTTCCAACATATTATTATAGGTTTCTTCAGAAATCATTACGACATTCTTATTATCTTTTCTTGTGATAATCATTGTTTCATAATCATCTGTCACTTTATCCATGTATGATTTCATATTTTCTCTGAGGTTTGTATAATTTACTGCTAACATAAAATCTCCTCCAATCTTTAATATGTACAGTTTTCCGTACTTGTATTATAACGTACAATTTTCTGTACGTCAATCCGTTTCTATTATTATATGTAGGATATTTCGGATGATTCATTGATATTTTTACAATCCGTTATTTCTATATATTGATTTTTATTTTATGTTTCAAACTATATATTCTATATCTTTCTTCCGCACAACACACCTAAAAAATTCTTTTCGAACTAATTTTTGAAAGAAACAAAATAGTTTACCACTTTTATATTCTTAATTGATAATTATTATCATTTACATTTGTTGAAAATCATCTTCGGTATGGCATTCGTACTCCTATTAATCTATAAGCACCTACCATAATTTCCACTCTTAATCCCTACTATTTCACTAGGATTTATTTATACCTACCATTATCCAATAAGCATACTTCGAACCCTTATCTAATAACGCTCTATAGTATCCTTTGTTTTTTCTGTAGAAGTTCATTTTTCCTTATAGAATAACCATTTTCATTTTCCATATATCTCTTCATCGAACTACAGTAATTATCCTGCTGCTCTATTGTAATTACTTTTATATACTTACTGTAACAACTACACTTCATACAAAAAAGCCGATACACTTCTGTACCGACTTTTTCAACATAATTTCTTAACTTATTAAATTTCTTTCTACCAAAATTCGATTATCACATTCCATCATAATGAGTCCACATTCTGATTATTTTGACAGTTCCTTTACCATTTCACCATATTTTCAGGAATACAATCTTCAATAAGTGTGTCGCCGCCACTAGTAATTGACTCAACCATTCTTTCAATAGAATTCAAATATAATGTTTCTTGTATTGCATTCCAATCATCTTTAATTCCAAATTGTTCAGACTCCTTTTCTGTAAGTGGTCTTCCAAGACTCCGAACCACGTCAATCATTTTCTTCCATTCATATTTTTTCCTGTCTGATACTTCCGTTAATCTACCATCCGGAAAGTCATTTCCGAATTCCAATGTTTTTCCAAAATTCTTTTTAGTTGCCATTAACACATGAAACCCCTACCCTTCTGGATACTGTTCTTCCTTTTTCATTTTATTTTGCTCTCTAATAGATACAATATCTATTCCAATTTCTTTTTCCAATAATGTAATCATCAATTGATTCACACTCATTCCCTTGTTTTTTGCATAATCTTTTATTGGCTGCAAATATTCTTCTGGCACTCTCAACTTAATATCTTTTATTTTTTCCATATATTTATCTTGACTTACTTTCTGTTCTAATGTCCTTTTTGCCAACATTATGTCCTCACTTTCCATATATAGTTTCAAAAAGTATCCTTAAAAATATACTATTAAGGATATATCCGTAAGAGTATATTCTTAACAATAACTCTCTACCATACACATTATAAAGTATATTTTATATAAACTCCACTATATATAAAAAATTTTTTATAGTCTATAAAAATGCTTTTATAATTGTATAATTTTTCCAAATAGGCACCAACAGATTTTCCACTGGTGCAACATCTTCAATACAATCTTAACATTTCACGAACTTATAACCGATTACTCTAATCGCTCTAGGTTGTCCGCTTTTTATTTCTATTTTCCCTTTACGTTCCAATTGTTTCATTCTTTCATAGACTGTCGATGTACTCTTAAGACTCAATTCTTCCGCTATTTCTTGATATGACGGAGCATATCCGTTTTCCTTTATGTAGCCTATCAGAAATTGGTATGTTTCATACTCTTTTTCCGTCAATGGTTTATTTCTGCTCTTCATTATCTCACCTCCAACATTCCTCTCAAAAATCTATATGCTATTTTCCATTTGAATGTTTTTCCGTATCGTTTTTTCATTTGGAAACAAAATATCGTATTAATTCTATACATAAAATCTTCTGGTAGAATATTTCTTTTAAGTTCGTTACACTCTCTACAGGCACATTGTAAATTTGATTCCGCATCTTCTCCACCCATAGCCAAAGGATGAATATGATCTAATGTCATTTCGTCATATGTTATTTTCCTTCCGCATAGTTGACAATAACCGTCTGCCTTTGCATAAACTCTTTTCCGAACTGCATTAGAAAAATTTTTCCTCTTTGCTCTTAGGTTTTCTCTCTTTCCAATTTTCTTATGTTCTTCATGTGTTAATTTTTTCCAACAAACTTTTTCCGTCACAGTATCATAAATATAATAGTTCTTTGTTTTGCCCAGTGCTCTTTTAATGTCACAAATCGCAGCATATATATCCTCATATATAATTGCTTCCTCAAAATCATGTGTCTTTCTGATTTCTCCATATGGATTATATGTAACATAGAACTCTCCATTTGTAATTACAAGTGCCATATCATAACCTCTTTTCCTCAGTTCTTATATAGTGGGAGATTGACACATCCGACAATCTCCCTATTTCAATCCTTTAAAAGAATTTATCTACTAAAGCCTTGATAATTTCTTTCTTTAATTCGGTATCGTTTTCAGATAAATCAACCTTTATTTCCGTGTCCCATTGTTCCATTCTGTCATCATCTGCATCGTTAAAGCCTACGCAAATATAATATTCTGTCGGGTTGTTCTCATTAATAATCGCCCTCAAATATGTAAAAATAATTTCTACTGGCTTATCACTCCATATAGTTGGATGATTTGCATTATTTTCTTTGTTAAACTCCTCTATCCATTTTGAATAGTTTTCTTTTCCTACTTGAATTGCTTTCTGTACTTCCTCATTCAAATCATTGGACATAGAGAAAATATCCATAGCTATCTCAATATAGTCATCATTAATATTAAACTTAAGATTTCCTAACTCTATTACTCCTAGATTTTCATTTTCCTTTTTTGCGTTCCATTTTAACATTATAAATCCCTCCACTTTTAAAATGATTATTTATATATGGCACTGCTGCCAAAAGAATAGCGGATAACTGAATATCCCACGGCTAAACCGTCACTACCTGAATTTTATTTTTCTGTATTTGATTTTAGTAATTTACTGTCATCAAACCAGTTAGTTTTTCTGCCGTCATATTTAATTTTAGGTTGAAGTATTTCGCTTTTACCTATATGTTCAACTACTCCGTTCTTTTCTTTAGTTGCAAATTGTACTGTCTGCTTGTCCATGTTCTGTACCTCCGTATAAATGGATTTATCCCCGTCATGCCGTTAGGTCAGCTATTATTTAAAATTCAACTACTGAACCATCTGAAAAAAATCCTGCTGGTTTCCAATGTTCCTCAAAAGGATTTGTATTTTCAACCGTCATGGTGAAGCCACCTTTTACAAAGTACGTTTCACCGTCAGCATTGAAAACAGAATCCCAATGAATAGAATTAATTGTATTTAGAAAACTGTTGCATTTCCTTGTTGTTGTTTCGTATGCCTGTTTCAAGACTTCAAACAATTGAATTTCTTTCATTATATGCACCCCTTTTATTTAATTCTTAATACACTGAAAAAAGTTGTTTTTTCAAATGGTTTTAAATCATCACCTAATATTTCTGTCAGACTTGCTTTGTCTATAGTTGTTCTACTCTGCTCTTTATAAGTGATTTTTGCGGTGTCTGTTATTTCTTCTGACAACTCATTTTCTGTCATGTAGTCAATAACCTGACGCTCTGCTGCTTTGATTTCATTTTGTAATTCTTCAGCAAATGTTTTAAGGCTTCTTATTTCATTTACTTTGATTTCAAGTTCTGCTTTTGTAATACACATATGAATACCTCTCTTTACTTTTATTATGGCAACCCTATAAAAATCTTCTTGACTATTGCTTTCAACTTTCTGCTACTCGCTCACAAGTATATTGTTTATAGTTTTGAGTGCTTTCGACTTTCTCGGTTGCTTTGTTGTTTATGTACCCATATTATCATATGTACCCATATTTTTCAATTGTCACATTTTCACAATTTTCTGTACCCATATTTATGCAATTTTATGGGTACATATTTATTGACTTTAGTATGTACCCATATTATAATCAAATTAGTAAATCAAGAGGAGGTCACACGATATGACAAATAAATATTTTAATAATGTATCTACATTAGAAGAACTTAGAAAACAGTACAAAGAGTTATTGAAACTTCATCACCCTGACAACGGCGGAAATGTAGCAATCATGCAAGAAGTCAATGCTGAATACGATAGCCTATTCAAATTATTAAAAGACAAGCATAACCGCAGCGAAAAAGAAAGCAAAGATAATACATCAGATTATAATAATATGAAGTATGACTTTGAGGAAGATATAAAACTACGAAATATCTTAAATAAGATTATCAAATTTTCTGATATTACTATAGAAGTATGTGGTTCTTGGATATGGGTAGCAGGAAATACATATCAGTATAGAAAAGAGTTCAAAGAACTTGGTTTCAAATGGGCATCACAAAAACATCAGTGGTATTGGCATTCTGAAGCATTTCAAAAGAAAAGCAGGAAAACTTTATCAATGAATGAAATTCGCAACTACTACGGAAGTACCGAAGTAGAAACCACTAAGCAAAAAAGACTTGAAACCGCATAGATAAAATCAGGGTGTATATTAAGATATGCACCCTATTCATTATTAATAGAGGAGATGACAGAGATATGAAAAATAAACTTGTTAAAATAGTAATCGCAGCATTGACAACTATAGTATTGATAAATACAAACACGTTTGAGTATTCCAATGCAATAGTGCATGCTTTCCAGAAATTCAAAGCACCCTTTTCCGGAAAAATAGTGCATATCTTTCCGGAGCAGAGTGCAGTCATTTAATTAGTATTCATCTGGAATAGTTATCCCATGCTCTATAAGAAGTGCCTGTAAACGGTCAATGTATTCTCTTAGATGCTGGATTTCTATCCAATTACCATGACACAGTTCATCGGCTTCTTCTAATTCGTGGCGGGTTATTTCATAATCCGTAAACTTAACGCATTTATGGTCTTTGCTGAAAGCACAATAATCAGTCATTGGCAGCTCCTTTCCGGGAAGCATGAATGCCATGACGTTCCCTCATGGATATGCGGCCATCAAGCATCACCTCATAGGAATTATGAATGATCCGGTCGATGATTGCTTCGCAAATAGTGGCATCACAGTCATTTCCAATGCGGCTGTACCAGCCTTTCGGTTCAAACTGTGTGCAGAAGATTACAGAGCCTTTCACACTACGGGCTTCAATGATTTCAAGAAGTTCTCGTGTCTGCTCCGTGGATACCGGGCTTAACAGGAATTCATCCAGAATCAAAAGATCAATCTTCTGATATGCTTTGATTACTTTTTTCAGCGTGCCATCCCCATGTGCAACAGCCAGCTCATTCAATAAATCTGGCAGACGTACATAACGTACCTTGATAAAGTTTCTGCAGGCTGCGTTTCCAAGTGCACAGGCGATATATGTTTTTCCATTCCCAGATGCTCCTTTTAGAATGATATGATGATCATCAGATATATATCGGCAGGTGGAGAATTCCAGCATCTGTCCTTTATCCAGATTTCGATCAGGATGATACTCTATATCTTCCATGCACGCATTGGGATAACGGAATTCAGCACTGCGGATAAGCTTTTGCAGCTTTGTGCTTTTTCGCTTCTCCCATTCTTTATCAACCAGCATGCCGAAGCGGTCTTCGAAGGATAATCCCTGATAGGTGTCAGGATCCTTGCACTGGCATTCAAAGGCATCTGACATTGCAGATAATCGCATATCATGCAGCTTGTCTATGGTTGACTGACGAATCATAAACGGTCACCTCCTTCGTAATAGGAGGCACCTCTGGTGATGCCATACTTGGAACTCTCTTTATTGGCAGCATTGGAAACAACCTTTGCTACTGCCACTTTATCCTGACCATTTTTCAAAATGGTACTGATATTTTTCAGACTTGGACTTGGCGTGTAACTAAGCGCCTTGATACAGGCGTTTTCCAAACGTTCCGTACCATAACGATCCGCAAGTTTCATCAGTGATGCACAGGATTTATATCCCTGTTGCTCTACCTTATGCATATATAAAAAATGTTTTACTACAATGAGGGTGGAATGGCCAACATTCATTCCCCAGTCCAGAAAACTGTCTGTGCTGTATTCCAGAAATTTTCGATGATTTTCAGGCATATGTTCCGGTACATAAATCGGTTCCGGAGAATATAATCTGCGCACATGCGACGCTATACGGTTGTTATGATAAAAAACTTCAATACTGTTTTCTGTAGCACGGATATCGACCTTCTTACCGATAAATTCATATGGAACAAAATACTTGCAATCTCCGATTTTTATGAGATAATCGGGTTGTATGGTGGCAGTTGACCAGACAGCCGTTTCA
>ERZ773217.85-NODE-85-length-82219-cov-6.708339_pt1 | contig 82219 bp, 76 predicted proteins | sample MGYA00580995_ERZ773217 | MGnify/ENA primary metagenome ERZ773217 (study PRJEB29015, sample SAMEA2737772) | human gut metagenome | biome: human gut; feature: human-associated habitat; material: faeces | place: China | collected 2012 ...
CAAGGATAAAATGCACGCTTCACGTCCTTGACGGCTTTCCCTGTCTTTGCAGTTGGGCGGCTAAGAGAGCGCAATCGGATAGACCGCCTGCGCTCTCAATCTATTTAATGATACGCTATAGAGGTTGATATTTCCTTGATTTATGTGGCTTCGCAGACGCAATAAGGGTGTTAGTAATGGTTTTATATTTATATTCTCGAAAATGACGTTCTACTGCGTAACACAAAAAAGACGAGTAAGAAACAAGTTACTTCTTACTCGCCTTTTTCTGCACCCTGTATGGCAATTACTATACCTTACAAAAAATCTAATGTATATTGTTCATTAGTCTTTCGACATTATCTTCTTTATTGAAGTCTTCACAAGTCCAAAATCCATTTTTCCGACGAAGTTCATTTGTTGCAGACGTAAACAAGCAACCTGACTCCTCTTGTATTTTTTTTAGCTGATCTTCATCTTTCTTGGAATGGATGAGTCTCTGCTTAATTATCCCGCAATCTCCCAACTCGCAGCCTATCCACTGGCGATTAAGAAGTTGCGCCACCGCATATGTAGTACCACTTCCTCCAAAAGGATCGAAGACCACGTCACCTTCTTTAGTAGACATGGAAATTATACGATTAAGTAGTTTTACTGATAGCTCATTATATTTTCTGTTTTTATCATTTTTGTGACGTACTGGATAAATATCCGTCCAGACATCGGACACATTTACGCCTAAAGGATTCATCTTATTTTTGTATCCGCCATAATTTTTAATTTCTCCCCCACAATGTCTACATACCTGTAAAGGTATTCTTTGATTATTGAAAGTAGTAGCCTTAGTTCCTTTTACAAAGGCTACCAAGCCATAATGAGCAGGATATAGTCTGTTTTGTATCGGTAAGCTGGATTTCATATCTACAGCAATCCAAGCCCAAAAAGTAAGAGACTCTGCTAAATGCGATGCTATGTAGACACACCATTTTGGCAAATTATATATAAAAACTCTTCCCCCTGGCTTTAATATGCGAACACATTCGTCAAGCCATTCATATGTCCAATTGATGTATCTGGATATTGTTAAATTATCCGCTATTCCTGGATCATATGTTTTTCCAAGATTAAACGGCGGATCGGCAAAAATCAAATCAACACACGCATCTGGCATGCTACGCATAACTTTAACACAGTCCTCATTATATAAACGTCCATGCTCATTTTTATAATACGGTATATAATTCTCCACTATATTGTCCTTTGTCTTTGACAGCAGTTGTGCAATTTTCTTGATATTATGAAAGTAAGATTCTCTATATGAAGCTGGGATTTTGCCCATAGAAAGTTCAATTTCCAATTCGGTCATATTCAGGAAGTCGCACACTGCTTTTTTTAAAGACTTATCGGAAGGAATATAGGCTGTTTGTTGCAATTGAGTAATCTGGACTTTTTTGACATTTCTTGTTCTGAAAAAAGCATACATTTCATCAAGAGTACTATTACTTTCTCGAACCCTATTTAACAACAGATCATATAACGAAAAGAACTGCATTTCTATACCTCCACGCCAGTTTTGTTGCTTATAGTCTGTAGACTTATAGTATTCTAATAGTATAACATATAGACATGAACATGTCAATAAAGGAGGAATTGTTATGTCTGATACTAGAAGCCTTCGTCAAATTTTGGCAGATAACATGAAAGCCTTAAGAACTAAAAGCAATATTTCTCAGGAAGATTTTGCGGCTTTATGTGATCTACACAGAACATACATATCTGACATTGAACGGTGTAACCGAAATATTTCGATTGATAATATCGAAAAAATAGCGGAAGCCTTTCATATCACAGCTTCCGAACTACTAAAGGAGGATCTTTTATGCTAATTGCAAAAGAGTATATATCGAAAGTTGCCCAAAATCTAATCAATGATAACCCATTGGCTAAGCAAGCCTATAATGAGGTGTCTAATTCTATTATAAAAAATGTAACACCTGGATATAACATCTTCATTCTCAACAATACTAAAAAGAATTGTAATGGTGTTGTTCCTGTTAAAGAAAGATGCTATCAAATTTTGGAAGAGGATTACGGATGGTATAGAGAAAAACCACTGTCGTATTTCCATGATGATGTACAAAAAGGCGGGCCAATTGACGTTTACAAAGAATTCTACCAAAACAATGATGTATTTTGTGCTGGTCTTGAATTTGAAACAGGAAACATTTCATCTGCTCATCGATCTATGAATAAACTTTGTATTGGAATAGCCAAGGGAGAAATAGCGATTGGTTTTTTGATGATGCCAATAAAAGCAATGTCCTTTTATTTGACAGACAGGGTGTCAAATTATGAGGAATTAGAGCCATACTTTTTGCTTCTCGATAATACCCCATTTGTCATTTTCGGGTTTGGTGCTGAGAAGTACAACCCTAATGCACCTTTACTTCCTAAAGGCAAAGATGGCATGTCACCACGTACCATTCGCAAATGGCAAGATAGATAAATTTTTACGAAAGCGAAAAGTAGTAAGGGAGGATAGATCTCTTGCGCTCTTAATCCAGTATGGTATGTTACGCATTTAGAGAGTAAAAATCCTTGATTTATGCAGCTTCCTGAGTGCGTTCAAAGTAAGGTGAGCGTTTTACGTTCATATCCTTAAAATGGCGTTTCTACTGCGTAATAGGAAGAAAAAGACGGGCGAAAAGCAATCGCTTCTCACCTGTCTTTCTTCTCTCCCCCCTGTATGGCAGCTACCCTATTTCAGTTTGTTGATGATACTGTTTTATGAGTAGCTATCTTTCCAAGTGACTTTTATAGTGACTGGAACCGTGCTTTTGTGTAGCTTTCCCGTAAGGAGCTGTTTTGCAGCAGCTCCTTTAAACTAAATTCTTTTTACTGCCCTGACTTGAACGGCTACGCCTTCCTCCAGCTCCACGCTTACACTGAGCTTACCGCTCATATTGGTTTTCATATTGCCCGCAGCTACATTATTTACATAGACCTCATAATCGGTATCCTCTTCCAACTGAACGGTAATCTGCGCATCCTGACTGCCTTCCACAGAAAATTCCACGCCTGCATTTGTAACCTTAAAATGCTCTGCCGCAGTACCCGGTACCGACTCATACACGAACATGTCGTTGCGCTCCAGCTTGGTAATCTCGTTATAGGTCTTAACCTTGTATATATCCCCCTGATATTCAAAATCGGACTTCTTGGCCTTCTGACCTAACTTATAATTGCCAAAACTAATCGTACCATCCTGCTCAATGCAGATTAACTCCTCAATGACCGGCATTTTTTTATCCTCCTGCTGATTATTCCAATCCCTATTCTGAATTCGCATTTCACATCAGATTAACACAGTAGCCCGGCTACCGCTTTGTCTGATTGCCCGGATCGGCTTGACTGGCTACATTCAATTTGCCTTTCATGAAAATTATACAACATGACCCGCTAAATGACCAGTTAAAATTTGTTCGATTTTCATTCACTCTTTCTTGTTCCGGCTTCCATCTTCCTTTTACCTTCTGTTTTTACCCTGGACGGTTTCCTAATATTTCCGCTTGCACTTTCGCCTGTCTTTTTGGAGCCGGCTCCCCCTGTCCTGGGGCTTTTCTTCCCCCTCACATGAAACGCTAGCTTCTCACCGTCAAGGCCCACTTCTACAGAAACACCTGCTTTGATGCGGTTCTCCAGCATTTCCTCAGCCATCCTGTCTTCTACCAGATTCTGAATGGTTCTTCTTAGAGGCCTTGCTCCATATTTCTCATCATATCCCTTATCAATCAGATAATCCTTTGCCTCATCCGTCACAGTCAAAGCGATACCCAACTGGGTTCTGCACCGATTGGCGATGGTTCCCACCATAATATCCGCAATTCCCTTAATATGCTCCCTGTTAAGCTGATGAAATACAATCACCTCATCAATACGGTTTAAGAACTCCGGTTTAAAAAGATGCTTAACCTCATCCATCACCCGTTCCTTCATGAAATTATAATCTGCCTTGGCATCACTTACCACACCAAAGCCCAGACGCTTGGGAGCGATAATATTCTGAGCGCCTGCATTGGAGGTCATGATTATGATCGTATTCTTAAAATCAATCTTACGCCCCTGAGCGTCTGTAATATGGCCGTCGTCCAGTACCTGAAGGAAAATGTTAAACACATCGGGATGTGCCTTCTCTATCTCATCAAAAAGGATTACGGAATAAGGATTTCTGCGAACCTTCTCGCTTAGCTGGCCTCCCTCGTCATATCCTACATAGCCTGGCGGTGAGCCAATCATCTTAGATACGCTGTGCTTTTCCATATATTCGGACATATCAACCCGAATTAAGGCGTTTTCCGTACCAAACATAGCCTCTGCAAGAGCCTTGGACAACTCCGTCTTACCCACTCCCGTAGGACCTAAAAACAGGAACGAACCAATGGGGCGCTTAGGATCCTTAAGCCCTACTCTGCCTCTGCGAATCGCCTTCGCAATGGCATTTACAGCTTCCTCCTGCCCCACCACACGCTGGTGGAGGATATGCTCCAGATTCCTGAGCCGCTCCGATTCCTCCTCCGCCAGCTTCTTCACCGGAATTTTAGTCCATCCCGATACTACATCGGCAATTTCATTCTCACTGACTACCAGCTTTCTTAAATCTCTCTCCTTTTGCCATTTCTCCAATGTCTGGTTTATCCTCTCCCGAAGCTTCTCCTGCTTCTTTTTCAACTCTCCCGCCTTCTCATATGCCTCCTTCTTGATAGCCTCCTCCTTCTGGCCCTCTAGCTCCTCTATCTGCGCTTCATAGTCCTTAAGCTTTGAGGGCTTGGTATAATTCATCAGCCTGATCCGGGAGGAAGCCTCGTCAATCAGATCAATAGCCTTATCTGGAAGGAACCGATCATTGATATAGCGGCTGGACAGCTTCACAGCAGCTTCTAAGGCATCGTCGGTAATCTCTACCTTATGGTGCTCCTCATAACGGCTTCTCAAGCCCTTAAGAATCGCTATCGATTCCTCCTCGGAAGGCTCATCCACAACCACAGGCTGGAAGCGGCGCTCCAGGGCAGAATCCTTTTCAATGTATTTGCGGTACTCATTGATGGTGGTGGCGCCGATCAGCTGCAGCTCCCCTCTTGCAAGAGACGGCTTTAAAATATTGGAAGCATCCAAAGCTCCCTCTGCTCCCCCGGCTCCGATGATTGTATGAATTTCATCAATAAACAGCAGCACATCTCCTGAGCCGGCCACCTCGGCAATCACCTTCTTAATCCGTTCCTCAAATTCACCTCTGTACTTGGAACCTGCTACCATTCCAGACAGATCCAGAGTCATCACACGCTTATCAGCAATGGTTTCGGGAACATTTCCCGCTGCTATCATCTGGGCGAGGCCCTCCACTACGGCTGTTTTACCCACGCCCGGCTCTCCCATCAGGCAGGGATTGTTCTTCGTCCGGCGGCTGAGAATCTGGATTAGCCGCTGAATCTCCTGTTCACGCCCGATAACCGGGTCCAGACGGCCCTCTGCCGCCATCTGGGTCAAATTACGGCTGTAGCTTTCCAGCGTAGGAGTGGCATTGCCCCTCCGGCCTGCTTTTCCTCCCTGAAGCTCCTCCTTCACAGCCGGCGCGTCCTCACCCATAGCTGCCAGAAGATCGATGTAGAGCTTTTGTATATTAACGCCTATAGTATTTAAAAGACGGCTTGCCACACAGTCTCCTTCCCTCAAAATAGCGATTAAAATGTGTTCCGTCCCTATCTGAGCAGCTTTAAAGCGGACAGCCTCCCGGTAGCTGTTCTCTATCACCCGGCGCGCCCTTGGCGTATAGGCAGCCCGGTCTGCCGTCTGTACCGCAGGATTCGGTGCGATAAGCTGGCTTACCAGCTCCATAACCCGGTCCTCCTCCACGCCGTTTTCCTCCAGCGCCTTGGCTGCCACACCAGTTCCCTCCTGCAATAGTCCGATAAGCAGATGCTCCGTCCCCACATAGCCATGGTTTAAGGTTTCTGCCACCCCTACTGCCAGTCCCAGGGCTTCCTGAGCCTGTGGTGTATATCGTTCCATCATATTGCTTTGTCCTCCTTATAAGTATTACGCTCCCGCTATCTCAGGCAGATTCTGCCTGATGTAAGCGGCCCTTACAGCGTCCAGCTCTCCCTTGTCCAGCGGCCGTTTGAACCACAGATTCAGATTGGCCGGTTTGATTCCCATAACCAAACTGTAAAGGGAGCATTTCTTATCAAATTTCAAAAGGCCGTCCTCCTCCCCTGCCATAAGCTGGGAAAGGAAAATTCTGGCATCCTTTTCTGCTATTTTTCTTGCATACTTCAATACTCCGTAGGATTTATACGCCTCATCCTCGCGTTCCAGCCGCTGCGTGTTAAGCGATGTGCTGCGCACCCTCAGCTCCTGATTATTTAGCTGAACCGCCGCCTTTGTAACCAGCTCCACAATTTCCTTTTCAGATTGTCCCAGCGTCCTCTGATTGGATATCTCGTACAGGCTGCCGTAATTATCGCTGCCTTCCCCATACAGGCCGCGGATGGCAGTTCCAAAACGGCTCATATCTCCTACAATACTCTGAAACTTTCTCACCTGGGATAAGATAGGCAGGTGGAGCACCACACAGGCCCTCAGACCGGTTCCGACATTGGTGGGGAAGGAGGTCAGATAACCGTATTTATCATCAAAAGCATAGGTAAAACGTTCATTCACATAATCATCCAAAGCATCTGCCTGCTGCCAAAGCTCATCCAGGCACAGCCCCGCTCCAATTTGCTGTATCCTGATATGGTCGTCCCCGCCAAAAACCAGGCTGCTTCCCTCATCCTCCGAGATCAAAAGGCCTGCCGGTTCCTTCTTGTTCACAGCTGCCAGGTTCAGAATCCTCCGCTCTCTAAGCGCCCTTTTCTCCATCTCCTGAGCCGTATCCAACTGCCTGTATTGATACTCCCTTCCATCCAGCTCTCCGATGCTCTTAAGCCCTTCCTGCAAACGTTTGACCATCTCCCCGCATTGAACCTTTGTCATTCTGGAGGGAAAGGCGTATTCATCCCAGTTTCTGGCCAGACGGATTCGGCTGTACACTATATTGGAGCTTTTACTATCCATGCGCTCGAACCATTTATTCATTGACGCCGGCCTCCTTCTTCAATTCCTTAATCTGATCTCTTAAAGAGGCCGCCTCCTCATAATCTTCCCTGAATACCGCCTCCTTAAGCTTACCTTCCAGCTCCCGAATCCGGCGGTTGGAGCGGGCCCTCTGGGAATTCTCTCCGCCGCAGGCTTCCTCACCAGACGGCCCCTCTGACGCTGCTTTGCCTTGGGACTCTCCGGCAGCATCAGGATGCCGCTTTTCAAAGGCGCTGCTGAATTTAGGATGCTTGCCCTTATGACTTTCGCTTCCCTGAAGCTGCTTCATCTTGTCACTGATAAATAGATCAAAAACACCGTAGCAGTCCGGACAGCCAAAACGGCTGTTCTCTACAAAGTCCTCAAAGCTGGTTTTGCAGGTGGGACATGCCACACGTCCTCTTACATCCGTCTCCTCCTCGTCATCCTCCAGTCCCAAAAGGCCGCTCAGCAGCTTGCCTAAGGGGAACTCACCGTCCAGAATGGCAGAATACTGCCCAAAGTCCATCTCTCTGGCACAGCGGGAGCAAAGGTTGTGCTCTGTCTTAATGCCGTTTATTATCTCCGTGTATTTGATATTGGCTTCACGAATCTTACAATTTTCACATAACATAGGAATCCTCCGCTTTTACTAAATAGAATTTGTCATTCTCCATCTGCCTCTTTTTCTTCTGTTTCCATACATCCCCTGGTATACCTGTCAAAAATCTCATCTACCAGCTGATGAACCTCCTCCCTGGTAATATGCCTGCAAATGCCCCAGGCCAGCATTACATCCAGATTCTGACTCAGCTCTCTGACGGCCTGAATTTTATCATAATTCAAGCTTACCACTGCGCCTCTGCGCCGATCCAGCTTTACAAACCCCTCCTGGCGCAGTACGGAATATGCTTTATTTACTGTATGCATATTGATGCCAATATAATCAGCCATCTGACGTACGGAGGGCAGAGTATCTCCTTCTCGTATCATATCCGTCGCTATCCCCATGATAATCTGATTACGCAGCTGTATATAGATTGCTTCATCACTGTTGAAATCAATCTTTAACACCATAAATCCACCATCTTTCGTTTCTGTAACGCTTAAAAGTTATATTTGTTCTACAAGCAATATAACACTTGTTGCTATTACTATAACAAGAGAATGGAAATTCGTCAAGAGGAAGCTGCAGATCAAGGCCCCCTGCCGCTTTTGCCGGCAGGGGGCCTATTCTCATCTCTTATTTACTTCCCCTCAGCATTTTAAAGAATCCCATCAGCACCATGCCGATGATAGCTGTGGTAAGATAAATCTGAAAGCCTGCAATCTGCTTGATCACATTTCCAAGCAGCTCCTGACCGGCTCCCATAAAGTAAGCGCTGGCTTTATTGGAAGCCACGATTCCAATAGCCATAGGGAAGGTAAGTCCGGCAAAGCCAGGATAGAATGGAACGGAAAAAAAGGAGGGCAGCTTCACTACTATAAATAAAAGAGAAGCCAGAACACAGATAAACAAAACGGATACCAACGTCTGATTTGGCTCCCCGGCCAGGTTCAGGTAGCTTGCAAGGCACAGGCTGCATGGGGCCAGGACAATGGCCTGGGTATGATAGACAGGAGCCTTAACCTCTCTGGATGCCAGTCTCCAAACCATAAAAGGTATCGTCACAGTATAAATTCCCAGCCCCCAGAACAGAACCGCCTTAGCCATAACCGGCGGAAGCATAGCCGCGCCTGTTACTGTGGATACCATAATTCCATTAAAGGTTACAAACCAGCTTGGCACAAAGGTATCCAGATTCACTCCATGAAACACATTATTGAACAGGAATACCAATATATGTAAAGCATGAATACAGACGGCTGCTATGAGTATATATTTTGCCGCTGTGGGGAACCAGTCCTTGTAATAGCTGCATAGTATCATAGTAACCATGGTGATAGCTGCATAAAGGCTGGCAGGCACGGTATTCTTGTATTCATTTTTCACCACAGCAGGATAAAGAATCAGCTTTCCGATGTAGCAAACCAGCACAACGGTAGCTGCCCACATAGTAAGGTGGCGTACCCAGCCATAACCCAGGGACTGATAGATATTGCTTAAGGTTGCTGCTCCCAGCATCGTCGCAACCACGGGAATAGGCATATTTTTTAATCTCTCTTTCATCTAGCGTCTCCTCTATGTTTCATCGTAATAAAATTCAAAATTATCCTTAGTATGGAAAAAATCCGAGTAATCTATCTCAAACAGAGGCTTCTTCACCCTTGATACATCGATCTTCGCCGCAATCAGCTGAGTCAGCACACCTGCGTAGGACAAGTCCCCCTGGAGAATCGCGCCGTAAATTCTCCCATTCTTATAGATTATCTTGCGGTACAACTCTCCCTTATCCTCCAATATCTCCTCATAGCTGTCGTCTGGTTTCACAGGAATTCCCAGAGACATGGCTGGAATTCTCAAAAAATTCATGGTGGACTTGCTGGCAAAAAAGGCGTCCTCCGTGATTCTCCCCCCTGCCATATTGGAGGCGGCCACCATTCCCTGCTTTACAGCCGCAGGCCAGATGGGAGAACGGCCTGTAATATCCCCCGCGCCATAGACATCAGGCACATTGGTCTGCCCGTACTGATCTATGAGCAGGCCGCAGTTATCGCAGGCGATTCCAGTGTCCCTCAAAAACTCTATATTCGAGCGCACTCCTGCCGTTACCACCAGCAAATCACAGGGAAGCTCCCTTCCATCGGTAAGAATCAGAGATGAGACGGCTCCTTTCCCATCCCGGCAAACTCTGGAAATCCCAGTATGCAGATAGAAGGACACGCCTTTTTCCTCAAATACTTTTTGATAGGCAGAGGCGCTTCTGTCATCTAGCTGCTTTGCCAGAAGCCGTTCTTCCATCTCCACCAGAGAGCAGCTTTTACCCATGTGAAGAAAGCCTGCGACGCAGTCCATTCCTGTGAGGCCGCCTCCCATCACAACAATATGGGAGGCAGCGGCTGACGCTTCTACAATTTGTTCCACATCCTCCATATTGCGGAAGCCAAATACTCCCCCGGCCTCTCGCAGACCCTCTACAGAAGGAAGGAAGGTGCGGGAACCAGCAGCCAGCAAAAGCTTATCATAGGAAAGATAAGAAGGGCCGGCGCCCTGGGAAAGGCATACCCTCTTTTCATGGACATCCAGTCCTGTACAGGCAACGCCCCGCATCCAATCCACCTTGTATCTGGTTTCAAAATCCTCTTCTACGAACATAAGCTCCTTCTTCGTCCGTATGCCCCCCATATAGTGATGGAGGATACACCGGGAGTAGATCTCTTCATCCTTTGACACAAGCAGGATTTTTGCATCCGGCTGAAGCCTTCTAAGCTCACGGACAGCGTTCACCCCTGCTGCGGACGCTCCTATCACCACGTATCTCATATATCCACCTCCTCTAGTGTAATTGCCCGCATAGGACAAAGCTCCACACACATAGGCTTGGGAGAGCCATCCTCTGTGCGGTGCACACACATATCGCATTTCATAATTTCCTTATGCTCCATGCGGTCGCTTTTCAGCACTCCGTAGGGACAGGCCATAATACACATATAGCAGCTGGCACATTTATTCTTATCATACTCAATAAAGCCTGTATCGGGGTTCTTATGCATCGCTCCTGTCATGCAGGTGTATACACATTCCGGCTTATCACAATGGCGGCAGAATATGGGAGCACATTTTGACTGGCTGTCAATCACTACTCTGTTTCTGGCATCATTGCTCTCATGGCTGACCACGCAGGCGGTAACGCAGGTCAGACAGCCGATGCAGCGGTCTCTATCAATTTTAATCCTGTACATGCCTGTTTCCTCCTTTGCTTTCCATAGCATCCCTTCCGTCTCTATCATTTTGCAAAGCCGTTTCTCCGGTTCCATCTCCTTTTTCAAACCATACAGGAGTGGATTTGTAGGATGGCTCCTTAGAATACGGATCATATATGGAAGGGGTCAGCTTATTGCACTCCACATAGTGGATGGGTGCATAAAGCTCTCCCGCTCTCACCTGCTCCGAAATTCTCACCTTAAAACAGGCTTCCTGTCCATTGACGGAATGTACCAAAATTCTGTCATTTTCACAGATTTCCTTATTCTGAGCATCGGAAGGATGCATGAATAAATAGGCCTCCTTGGCGGCCGTATCCTCTATAAACCGAACCTCCTTTGTGCGGGACTGAGTGTGCCACTGCCCAACAGAGCCTCTTCCAGTGTTAAGCAGGAAGGGATATTCCTCTGTAAGAGGCAGAGGATTCTCTCTGGGCTCCTCGAACATAAACTGAGCCTTTTTACTGGGAGTGAAGAAATTTCCATCCTCATAAAGCCTTCTCTGATCTTCCTTTAGCGTCTCTCCTTTCCGAAAAGGCCACTGAATGCCTCTGGAATTTTCAAGCCCTTCCCAGGTAACTCCTGTAATATCACAGGGCATGCCCTCAGAGCATTTCTTCATAAGCTCAAAACAGTCTCTAGGAGTCTCCCAGCCCTTCAGCATTTCTCCCATTCCCAGCGCCCGCCCTACGCCTAATATAACCTCGTAGTCCGAACGCTCATTCTCCTTCCGGCTAAGGCAAGGACGCATAGCAGAAAGCCGACGCTCCAGGTTGATATAGGTACCCTCCTTCTTGATTCCAGGCACCACCGGAAAGAATACCGTACACCCCTCCGCACTCTCAATCGTGTCATAAATATCCTGTACCACGAACAGCTCCAGCTTCCTCACCGCACTGGCAAAGGTTTCATTATTCGTCCAGCTGTGGCGCGGGTTTGTACAGAGAAGCCACAGTCCCTTGATTTTGCCCTCATTGATCCCTTCTATGATCTGGTTGTAGGTGGCTGTTGGCTTTTCTGCAAGCATAGATGACTCCACTCCCAGCACCTTAGCGATCCGTTCTCTTCTAGCCGGATTTGTAAAATCTCCGCCTCCAAAGAAAACAGCCGTGTTGCTGTAAGTCCTGGAACCCATTGCATTGCACTGTCCTGTTATGGAGTTGGCTCCTGTTCCGGGCCGGCCAATATTTCCTGTCATCAATGCGATGTTAATAATAGCCTGGGCTGTGCGCACTGCCTCATATCCCTGATTCACGCCCATGGTCCACCAGAAGGAGACACGCTTTCCGTTATGAATCAGCTCTGCCAGCTCCAGAATCTGTCCTTTGGAAAGTCCCGTATCCTTTAAGGCCCTTTCCAGTGAGAAGCCCTTCACAAACTCCTTAAATTCCCCGAACTTCTCCGTATGTGCCTTAATATACTCCTGATTGATATATCCCTTCTCAATCAGCACATTGGCCAGAATGTAGAACAGAAGCAAATCCCCCTTACTCCTGACCGGATACCAGTAATCCGCGTTCATGGCTGTCTCTGACTTTCTCGGATCAATGACAATTACCTTCTTGTCAGGATTCTGGTTCATCCTAACCCGCTTCCACAAAATAGGGTGGGCCACCACCGGATTCGATCCTATGAAGATGATGGTATCCGACAGCTCCAGGTCATTTAAGGTATATCCCGGTGCGTCAAAGCCGAAGCTCTGCTTATGGGCCACCACAGCGGTTGCCATGCAAAGTCTGGTGTTGCCGTCTACATTGGTTTTTAAGTAGTTTCTCATCACATGGCCGAAAAGGGCAAATTCCTCCATTGTCAGCTGCCCTGTGCTGATACCCGCCACGCTCTCCTGTCCGTATTTGGCCTGAAGCTCCTTAAGCTTCCCTGCTACATAGGAGAAGCCCTCCTTCCAGGAAACCTCCTTCATCTGCCCGTCTGCCTGGCGGATTCTTGGCAGCGGAGAGGATTTCACCACTGTCTGCTGCTTGTCCAGTGACAGGCCCTTGATGCAGCAGAAGCCATCGTTCACAGGATAGCCCTTGGTAGGGAGCACCTTTACGATTTTGTCATTCTCCACATAAAAATCCATATTGCAGTCCAGGGCACAGTAGTTGCAGGTTGATTGTACAATTTTCATCCTCTTGTCCCTCCTATTAATAGTTTACTCCACTCCAGTAGATCCGATGCTGAATCTTAGCTATTTCGGGAAGGGCCACATCCTTTAAAGCCCATTTCTTAAACTCCTCAAAGCCGGTTCTGTCCACGATATAGCCGATGTGCTCCTTGCCCCCTGGCGCTTTTGGGTCAATATATTCCCGCACATAGTCGTAGGTATTTGTAATGATCTTTAAAATACTTTCCTCATCCGCCCACTTGATAAAATCCTCGCCCAGCCTTGGATTCTTCTTTCCTGTTCTTCCAAGCAGGGTCAGGCGGTAATACTTCTTTTCGCTGCGCACCCAGGCCCTGGTGGGACACTGAATCACGCACTCGCCGCAGCCGATACACGTTTCATGGTTTCTTCTTATCCTGTAGTTTACCATCTCAAGAGCGTCTGCGGATTTCTTCCTGCAAGCCCGCTCACAGGCGCCGCAGCTAATACAGCGTTCAGGCCGGTACTCCGGCTGGGTCATTCCCATAATTCCGAAATCATGCATCCTCACCTTGGCACAATCATTTGGGCAGCCTGTAAGAGCCACCTTTACATGAAGATCGTCCGGAAATACCGCTTTCTCAATCTTAAAGGCAAGCTCACTGGTATCATAGCAGGCATAGGGACAGACCTTGTTCCCCACACAGGCAGAAATATTTCTGGTGCCGGAAGCAGAATACCCCTTTCCCCGCTCCGTCTGATTAATGCCCATCCCCTCAATCACAGGCTGAAGCAGCGCATTGACCTTATCCATATCTTCAAAACGTATCCCTGGGATCTCAAAGCCTTGGCGTACCGTCATATGTACGGAGCCGTTGCCATAGGTCTGTGCAATTTCCTGGATCACAGCCAGATACCGCACATCTAGGTGCCCTCCCGGAACCCTCACTCTGGCAGCAGTCAATCCCCGCTCCTTCGTAACCCGAAATGCATTCTTCTTTAGTTTCTTTGTATTCACATCCATCGCTGCCGCCTCCTAATCCAAAAGCTTCTTTCCTATTGTATACGGGAATACAGGCCCGTCCACACATACATACTTGTGACCGATCCTGCAATGGCCGCATTTGCCAATACCGCAGCACATCTTCCGCTCATAGGAAACCCAGATATGCTCCTCAGCAAAGCCCCGCTCCAAAAGTCCCATAACAGAAAAGCGCATCATAGCAGGGGGGCCTACCACAACCGCTTTTGCTCTGGAGGCATCTGCAAGCTTAATCTCAGGAATATACCTTGTCACAAGGCCCACCCTTCCCTGGTAGCCCTCCTCTGCCCCGTCTACCGTAAGAATCAGGTTCATGTGCTTCTCCCAGCGCTTAAAGTCGTCTTTGAACAGTATATCATGAGGGCTTTTAAAGCCGGCTATCAAGGTCATGGACTGCCTCTGCTCCCTGTGCTCTGAAAAATACTCAATGACTCCTCTCACTGGGGATACCCCTGTTCCTCCGGCAATGATCACCAGCTCGCTGTCCTTATAGTCGTTTACATCAAAGCCATTTCCGTAGGGGCCCCTCATGAAAAGCTTATCCCCCTGGTATCGCTCAAACACCTCATCTGTCACCTTGCCCACACGGCGGATGGTGAGATCCACATAGTCCTTTCCTATACCGCTGACCGAGATGGGAGCCTCCCCGTATTTTGGTATGGACACCTCGAAAAACTGTCCCGGCTTCACTTCCCCGCTGTAGGACACAGAAAAGGTATATTCTATGTCTGTATGCTTCTTTACACCTTGTATCTGCGATAAAAATGGAGCATACTCCTGCTTTCTCATCCCTTTACACCTCCTGTTCCATATCCGCAATGCGGTTTACACAGTCCGAAAACGATATATATTCCGGGCAAATGTCATCGCAGCGGCCGCAGCCTACGCACATCTGATAGCCGAACTGCTTCTTGAAATCGGAAATCTTGTGAAGAACCTTAAACCGCATCCTCTGTCCATTGGACTTCCGATAGGAGCCGCCTCCGGCTACATCGGTATATCCATCCACCATACAGGAAGCGTGAACCCTCCGGCGCTCCCCTGACCTGCCGTTGTCCTGGTAGAAAATATCCTGCATGGTAAAGCAGGTGCAGGTGGGACAGACAAAATTGCAGCGGCCGCAGGCAATACAGCGGCTGTCATACTCCTTCCAGAAGTCTCCATGAACCAGATCCGAACCGCAGTTTTTAGGGACAGCTACTTTAACCCAGTTCTCTGTAACGGAATCAGGAATTACACTTTTAAGCATCAGACTTTTGAAAGCCGATTTGCCCAAAGCCCTATCTGATCCCCCCAGCAGTTCATCCAGCACAACCCATCTGCTGTCTAGCTCAGCAGCTTCTCCATTCTGTCTTATGTTGACCGCACAATCATAATCCTCGGTTCTGTTGGTTCCCATGGAAACGCAAAAGCCACTTTTACAGCTGCTCTCACATCCCATCAGAACGATTTTAACCTTTTCCCTAAGCCGCTTATAATAGTAGTCCTCAAAACGGTTCCTCAGATAAATCTCGTCCAGCCGTTTCAAAGCGTGAACATCACAGCTTCGCATAAATACAACAGCCGGCTTCCTGTGCTCTGCATCCGCCTCCTTTATTTCATCCTCTATAAAATAAAAGAGAATCTGTGTGATTGGAAGAATCGCTTCCTTAAAGGAATAGTGAGACTTTACATCCCATTCCAAATCCTTCCACTGCTTTAGCTCGCCGTAACGAACTACATCCGTGTCCGAATACATTCCTTCTCCCTTCCTCTTTACAGGGCCCAGAAGAATGTAATCGCGGCTTAAAGCATCAAACAGCTGCTGCATCTCACCTTTCTGTAATTGATATCCCATCTTGGTACGCTCCTCTGTTTATGTTAAATAAATTTTAAACGATACATATAAAGTATGGCAGAAATGCACAAAAAACGCCGTGATCTACATCACGGCGCCAAGCATTCGGGCTTTATTCTAAATGATAAAGGAAACCACACAGACCGCAGCAAAAGCCCTTATAACCACCACGACAGAAGTTAAAGAAAACCTAAGGCAGAACCTAAAAAGACAGAAGATAAGCCTAATACAAAGGCTGCAACACCTAAGACACCTACCAAAAAAACTCCTAAAGTTGGCAGACCTAAGGGAAAATCAAGTACAAAGATTTCTCTTAATGTTCCCCTGGCTGAATCTAATCAAACAAGAGGAGATAGATAGTCCAGGCCTTCCCCCCGTCCCCTAGGGGCAATGGAGAATGAATGCTGAGTACGGTTTAAGACCGCTAGTGCAATCACAAATTGGCTTCAGAAGGATTGGATTAGACGCTCTCTCACTACCAATAGAATATCCAAAAAAATAACGGCTTTAAACGGCCTTTAAATGAGTCTGGGCGGGTGTAAAGGCCGTTTTATCTGCTTTCTCCGATCAGGACGGGCTGCGGCTGCTCCGCTTCATGCGGAATATGCGGGATATGCCCATCCTTGTGCTGTCCTCGCAGAGCGACTATGAAAGCAAGGAGCGGGCCTATCAAATGGGCGCGGACGATTTCATGGAAAAGCCCCTTGTCCCCCGTGAGTGTCTGTTCCGGGTGCAGGCCCTGATGCGGAGATACAATGCCCCGCCCAGTGAGCAGCGCTATACCATTGTCAACTTTGAGATATGCGGATCTACCCCCCCCCCCCATAACCCGGTATGTCTGCTACAACGGACGGGAAATTGATCTGCTCCATCTGCTGGCGATCCATGCCGGGCAGGTGCTGACCCATGAGCAGATCCGCCGCCATGTTTGGGGCGATGACTTCATGGGGGACGAAAGCAACGCCATCCGGTCAGTATGCGGAGGCTCCGAAAAAAGCTGGAGGACGATCCCATCGAAACTGTCCGAGTTGTGGGGTATCGCTTCAAGAAAGCCGCCGAGTTGCAAAAATAAATCCGGGCGGCTTGACAATCCCCCGGCGCGTGGTATAATAAACATAGAAAGGGCGTTGCCGACAAGCGGTTAGCCCAGAAACGAGTTTACAAATTTAAACCTTGGAAACCGTCACTTGGCAGAGTGGCGGTTTCTGCTTTTCACAATGATCGTTACCGTAAAGGCTCCGATATGTAATGTGATGCGCATGGCCTCACCCCCTTTCGGGTGATGTGGCTAACCGCCTGCCACGGGTTGCTCCGTCTTATGACAACGCCCTGCCCCTTGCGGGGCAAATTCATTTTACCCCACAGAGCACATTTTGTCAAACCTTGTCTTTCCCGCTCCGGCATTTCTGGTCACGGCGGCCAGAGGTGGGACAGCCTTGCAGGGCGGGGCCGCCAGAGTTATAATAAAGGGGAACCCCGCAAAGTCGCAGACTTTGTGAGGAGAGGAAACACCGCGGCATGAATGAGCAATCGGCTTTAGACGGTTGCGAATGATTAAAGCTTGTGCCGGCGATGTAAAGGTTGGCAGCCCCGTTCCGATACGGAAAGGAGACCAACATGGAAAATCATATAGACGCTATTTATAGCAGTCAGCCGGCAGACCGCAAGGACAGCATCAGCATTGAAGGCCAGATCGAGTTCTGCAAATATGAATTGCGGGGAGGCAGCTTCCAGGAATACACGGGCAAGAGCTATTCCGGCAAGAACACAGACCGGCCCAAGTTTCACGAGCTTCTGGCGGATATTAAGCGGGGCCTGATAAAAAAGGTTGTTGTTTACAAGCTGGATCGCATCAGCCGCTCCATTCTGGACTTTGCAACCATGATGGAGACCTTTCAGGCATACAATGTGGAGTTTGTGTCCTCAACGGAAAAGTTCGATACCTCGCCCCCGATGGGCCGGGCGATGCTCAATATCTGCATCGTGTTCGCCCAACTGGAACAGAAAACGATCCAGAAGCGTGTGACGGACGCCTACTACTCCCGGTGCCAGCGTGGTTTCCACATGAGCGGCGCAGCCCCCTTTTATTTCAAGCTGGAGCCCACCACCATTCAGGGTATCCGCACAAAAATGATGGTGCCCGATGAAGAGTGCGCGGATATTGCCCGGCTCATGTTTGAAATGTACGCCGGCCCCTCCACCTCATTCGGGGACATTGCCCAGCACTTTGCGGAAATGGGGATCAAGATTTATGATAAGGAGCTCAAACGGGGTTTTATCTCCCAACTGCTCCAAAATCCCATTTATGCACAGGCGGACTTGGAAATGTATGAATTTTTCAAGAGTCAAGGGACGGTAGTAGTCAACGAGGCGGCGGACTTCGCCGGGACAAACGCAGTTTTGCTCTCCTATGCCAACGCAAGATTGAGGAGCTGGATACCCACCGCCAAACGCTGATTAAGGCCATCGCGGAAATGCCGGCGGAAACAAGGCCGGCTGGACAGGCCGAGCTCATGCCGGCCCATCTGGATAACTGGCTGAACATTGATTTTGAGGACAGGCGGCAAGCGGCCGATGGCCTGATCTCTCAAATCCGCGCCACCAGCGACCATGTGTCGATTGAGTGGAAAATCTAACTTTGAAATTCAACAAACACTTTGCATCGCCTGTGTGCCCTTGTCAAGCGATGCTAACATATACAACATATTCTTGTTTCTGTGCGTTTTCAGTTTCCGGCCTTCTGGGGTTAAATATAGACGCCAGATATGTAATATAATACTTTCCTGTTTAATATAACCTTCTTTATACGCAGATGGATATGAAAAGTCATTGTCCAAACTGGTTATATCAACATCATTGGTCAAGTTGGAATGCTTATAGATAATTACACCTTTGTTTTTCAGAGACAGCAACATATTATAATAAGTTTGTTTACACATAGTAGCACCACGGCATACATCTGGTCATGGACAAGCAAACATGTATCCTGTATCTCATTTCTTTCGAGCTACAACCACAAACCGTCCATGCTCCGTATGATAACTACAGGTAATCAATGTTAATAACGTATCTCGATAGCTCGCAGATATTCCGGTATCATACAGAGAAGCCTTTTTCACTTTTTCCACATACTCGGAAAATACCGAAGGACTGCTCAAATCAGTATATTTATAAAAACGGAACACACCTTGCTCATTCTGATAAAAAACCCTGGAATAGAAGGCTCCCACAACCTCATATGTTCCTGTTTCATAAATCGTATCAAATGCTATGGTGGAATGCTTCCTATAAAATTCTTTATCCTTATAGGATAGCAGGGTCTTAAACATTGTCCCATTTTTCATGTTATGACCGTATATAAGGTAGTTGCTCCCCTGTTCCTTATAGTCTCCGTCCAGAAAGGGGATTCCGCTTGTGGATTTTGTTTTATCAAATGCTCTGTGGAGATAGTATTCTGGTTCGTCCGGCGTATACATCACCGGATAATCTACCTTCGTCCCTTCAATCTTGATCCAGCCAAACAAATCGCTATTTTCCTTAGCCAGCTCCGCATACTGGGGCAAGGGGGAAGGTTCTGATATAGGAACTACGGAGGTTTTCATAATAGAAGCACTTAGTTCTGCTGCCACCAAAGGCTCTTTCCTTACCCTGGCAGAAAGCTTTCCAAAGTCTGTCTGGTCTTTGGATAATCCCAGCAAGCCAGAAAGCAGCATAAATAATGAAACGCAAAATAAAGTGGCACAAAAGGCCAGCCCCGGCAATACATACCAACGCCTCCTTCTGCGGCGTGATCTGCCTCTCTGTATCAGTCTGTCTGATTGATCCGGTCTATTCATACCTGCTGTTTACCTTCCCATCCTGCTTTCCGCACAGCTCAAATACAGATACCTTCGCGTCAGGAATTGACTTTATAATGTGGAAAACCAATTCGTTTTGATGCATCTCTGTTTTTCTCCTTTGTTTGATATTTGACTGAAAGCCGTGGGTTTTCCATAGCTCCCAGCCATAAATCAATGATTTATATTAACGGTTTCCACGCTTTCCTTTATACTGCCCTTTTTTCCTGTTCCCACAAAGATACAGGCTGCACGGACTCAGGAAGGAAAGTGCCGCAAGCATTGCCCAGATTTCTATACCACTAGTATCCTCTGTTTTGGGTACAATATCCAGCCTGAAGCCTCCCACTCGTTCCAATACAGGCGTTGTGGTATTAGCAAAGGCAGGCGTTCCGTCATATGGCTGTCCCTCTTTCTCGTATACCACGCTTGCTGTATAATCATACTCCCGTGTTACAGTCACAAGCACCTTGTAAGAGGCAGTATCATAATTGACGCCACGATCCTCTCCTGGCTGCTCGGTAATATAGTAAATAAATGTTCCAGTCTGATTAAAGGCTATACTGTCAAAGGTAATATTGCCGCCCTCATTATTTTTAGCCTGGAGCGTTTGTCCGTTTTCATCCTTCAAAAGGAAGGTGAAGGAATCTCCATTGGGAATGAGGCCGTCCACGGTCTTAATCGCCGTCAGCGTAACATTGGCTGAACCAGGTGTATGACTGTCCCCGCCTCCTTTTGAAGGTAGGTTGGGCTTCTCTCCGCCTACCGGCGGCGTATCCGGCTTCTCCACAACCACCGTTTGGGCCTTGTCGTCCTTATCCTTATGCTCGATCCGGTGCTTCTTGATTCCTGTGGCAAAGGTTAATTCCTCTGTGGATTCTGCCTCCTCATACACCACATAGGTCACTCCCGCTTCCAGTGTTACATTGGTAAAGCTTATGCTTTCTGTTCCCTCCTCCTTCGCAGGGGTAAACCGTTTGCTTACGCTCTTTCCTACCTGGACTGCATGTTCTCCCTCTATCTTCATCAGACTTCCCGTCAAGGTGTATTCCTTACCTGGCACCAGGCCCTTATAGCTTATTGTATCCACAACTGTTTTGTTAGAGCCTGCTTCCTCCTGTAACGCCTCCTTGTCACTGGCGCTTCTTCCATCTATGCTCACGCTGGTTCGTAAGGATGCCTTGTCCTCAAGAGGGGTTGGCTTCTCTCCGCCTACCGGCGGCGTATCCGGCTTCTCCACAACCACCGTTTGGGCCTTGTCGTCCTTATCCTTATGCTCGATCCGGTGCTTCTTGATTCCTGTGGCAAAGGTTAATTCCTCTGTGGATTCTGCCTCCTCATACACCACATAGGTCACTCCCGCTTCCAGTGTTACATTGGTAAAGCTTATGCTTTCTGTTCCCTCCTCCTTCGCAGGGGTAAACCGTTTGCTTACGCTCTTTCCTACCTGGACTGCATGTTCTCCCTCTATCTTCATCAGACTTCCCGTCAAGGTGTATTCCTTACCTGGCACCAGGCCCTTATAGCTTATTGTATCCACAACTGTTTTGTTAGAGCCTGCTTCCTCCTGTAACGCCTCCTTGTCACTGGCGCTTCTTCCATCTATGCTCACGCTGGTTCGTAAGGATGCCTTGTCCTCAGGAAGCTCAGGAACTATTTCCTCAGCTATCCTTAATGTTGCAAGTGACTGTACACTATGTCCTATTCTTCTCTGAGCGTCATATATACGCATCTCAACAGCTACATTTGAAGGAATCAGATCATCCTTTAATGTAAGAGTTTCTATCTCACTGCGTGCATCGTTCCAATTTTGCACACCATACTTCGTCTTTCTCTGACCATTGCTCCATCCATATATCTCATCCTGTGTCAGCGTATAAAAAGTAAATCGGGGAAGACTATATCTTTCCTGTATCTTTGTTGGATCGCTGGCAAAAAGATACATAGCATTTCTGATTCTTACAAAGCAGGTTTCAGAGTCTGCTTTCGGACTGGCTTCTCTTAGCTCCTGATACAATGCGTTTGCATCATATTCCTCCAGAAGTTTATATTCCCCTATATGGCTATCTCCACCATAATAGGACGGTGTTCCATAATTACTCTGTATACAGAATGCCCATTCTTCTACCACTTCTTTGGTTTCTGCATCCACTACAGATAAATATTCTCCCTTATCCTTGGCATAATATAAACTATCTGCATCAAGATCCATATCATTATTTGGAATAGCCGCTCTGGTTCTAAATGCAAGAGTTTCCGGCAGCTCTAATACTTCACCATCGATCACATCCATCTTATCCGCTTCTGAATCTGTGGCAGTAACTATATCTTCTATTATTTCTTCTCTTAGTGTATTAGCATCTTCTTCTATTTCTACGCTGCTCACTTCCTCTCTTCTGGCGTCGGATGAAGTTGCTTTCTCAATAGACTCAGCCCTTACATCTGACAATCCTTCTGCTCCGGCGTAAGCAAGCAGGCTGTTACCTAACAGTATCACCATCATCAATAGACTAAGAGCCAGAGAAAGCATCCTTGCTTTCATTGTTCTCGTTCTCATCGTATTTTCCTTTCATTTGTTTTACTGTATAGTATCCTCATTTCCAAGCAATTCCCTGTAGTCCGCGTTCTCTATTATTCTGGTTTTCCAGCATGTGCAGTATCACTCCTCCTTTCACCTGTATTAAATGTCTTGAAAATCAACTCTTCTTAATATTTTCTTCCATTCATACCGCAGAATCAACATTCGGAGGTATTGTTCCTGCAATGCGGCCAGTCTTATGAACCGCAGAATCAACATTCTGTGGTAATAGTATTTGATTGACCCAATGGGTATCGAGTATGTTTTTTAACGATAAGAAATACGGAAACGCAAAGTAGACCTGCAAGCTTTTTATGAACTCACAGGCTTCTTTAGCATGCTTCTTTTTAGAAGTTAATAAAAAATGATTGCTTTTTATGACTGAAGGTTGTATAATACACCACTATGTATAGGGTTTGTGTCCAGGCGAAAGTCAACTATTACCACAGAATGTTGATTCTGTGGTTTATAGGATTAGCCTCATTTTTTGCAGAGTACGTTCATGCTCACGAACGCCTGTTGCCACATAAATACGGGTTGTTTCAATCGACGAGTGGCCAAGTATGTCTGCCAGATTAGCCAAGTTTTTTTTAATAGCATAATAACTCTTAGCAAATAAATGTCGTAGGTTATGAGGAAATACTTTCCGTGGATTCACCCTTGCCGCTTTGCACAGCTTTTTCATATCATGACCGATATTGCTGCGGTCCAGCGGCTTTCCATTTCTTGTGTGGAAAATAACTCCGCTTTGGATTTCACATACCTTTACATATGCCTTCAGCTTTTTCAATAACTCCCTCGTTAAGAGAACGGTCCGCGTTTTCCCTTTCATGCAAATCTCAACCTTTCCTCTGCATACTGCCTCCACTGTTAAAAAGGGAAGCTCGCTAACCCGGATTCCTGTTCCACAAATAGCAACCATCACATAATAAAGACGACGGTTCTTACTGCCTTTTGCTGCCTCCAGCAAGCGGCGATATTCTGCTTCATTTAAATCCCTTTCATCATCCATAAAGACATTTCTCTGTATTTTTAAAAATCGAACCTTGCAGCAGGAAAGTCCTGTATATTCCAGATAGGAATGGACAGCTGAGAGCTTCGCGTTAACCGTTCGTGCCTGATTCTGATTTTGCAACCATTCCCGGTATTCCAGGATCTTTGCTTTGGTAATCGTATCTCCATTCAGAAATTGAAAAAAACACATCAGCTCATGGACATACTTTTTTATCGTTAAGTTCGATTTTTCATTCTCTCTCAGATATAATTGGTAGTCTTCTAAATATTCATCTGCCATTCGTTTTTCAAGCATAGATGTTTCACCTCCATTAAGCATTATTTCTAAAATTTTTATAACCTATTCTTTATCGGAGGTGGAACAAGAAAGTAAACCTCTTGAAGCAGCAGATTATTCGAAACAACGTTCAACTCAAAATAGAACAAGGCAAAAAAAAGCTGTCTAAAAAACAGGCTCTGTTCACATATGTGAAATTGTATCAGCATTTGCGTTATGTGATATAACTAAAGCTAACAAAGGCTTGGAATGAATCTGTGATTGTAGTAAGACTTTCTATTTAGAACGTTTAAGAGTAAGTGTGAATTACATGAGGAAAGGAATTGCTGGTTTAATGCTTATTAAGGCAAAAGAAAGGGCTTTTCATCCATATGGATATGAAATAAAGCTATCATACATGCTCATTTATTGGAACAACAAAAAGTCAGAATTGAGCCGTGAATTTCCATCACGGCTGTTTAAAATAATTGCTTAATTCAGCGATATCCGGCACAAAAATTCTGTTTTTTTCCATACAAATCAGCTTAAGCTCCGTCAGACGTTTTACCTGCCTGGATACCGTTTCCCGTTTGGAGCCCAGCATATCAGCCAAATAGGTAATGCTTAAGCTCATATCAATCAAAACGCCTCTCTCTGTTTTCACTCCGTTATCTCTAGCCAGCTTGAAAAGCTTGGCTGCCAGACGTTTCTCTCCGCTCAGCGCGTTGGTGGTATTTTTAAGCTGACGGTAAAGGCGGCGTATCCGCAAGGCCATGGCATCCATCACCGCTCTGTTAAGGCTTCTGTCCTTTTCCATCACATAAAGGAACCGATCTCTGGGCATCATCATCACCAGAGAGTCTTCCCTCACCTCACAGCTAATCGATGCCGGCAAGGCTTGGAACATGACCTCATTTAACAAATTTCCAGGCCCAAAGGCAAATATAACCTTCTTCTCCCCCAAAGAGTTCAGCTTGTAAAGAGAAGCCATTCCTTCTGCCAAAATATAAAGGCTTCTGTTTTCTTCCCTGTCGAAAAATACATGCTGACCCTTTTCATATCGTTTGAAAAAAGCAAAGGACAGTATCTCTGAACGGCTGGCAGAACTGGCTGCTTTCAGTATATCCGAAACCTCAAAAATGTCCATCCAACACCCCCACAATCAGCTCTGTCAGCTGGTCCGTATCCTGAAAATGGTAAACAGGCTTTGGGCTGGTCATAACCTCAGCTGGCCCATAGGTCTCTGTACCAGCCTCTTTATCCGCAGCAGCTGCCCTTTGCTCCACCTTACCGTCCGACACATAAGCTAGAACCGTATTTGATCTGCATACAGGAACCGTGGAAATCTCCTGTCTTACCGTCTCCAGCTTCAGGTAATCAGAATCCTTCTGTCCTTCCAAAAGGATGATGTCCGCCTCAGAAAAGCAGCCAAAAAAGTCCTCTGCTTTAAGCCCCTCTTTCTCTTTTACCATTGAAAATTTTGTACCGGAGTAAACCACTGTGCCATAGGCGCCTGCATCCTTCATGCGCCGGCTGTCCGTCCCTGGCACATCGGCTTCAAACTCATGTCCGTCATGCTTGATAACTGCCACGCGGATACCAGAAGCGCAAAGACTCCTGACCAGCTGTTCCAGCAGGGTGGTTTTCCCTGTGTTTTTTCTTCCACTGACAGCCAGCACTGGGAGCTTGCGGCCTTTTAGCGTTTCAAGAGCGTCTGGTGAATTGACATTGGTAAACCAGTAATCTGGAATATGCTCCAAGGAGGTGTCTACCACCAGACAGTTAAGCTGTGAAAGAAACCGCGTCATCTGGTAATTTCCTTCCCTAATAGACTTTGTAAGAGAAAAAAGACAAGCTCTGGAATAATAACCGCACATCGGCTGAATCCGGCCGTCCCTGGTTCTCCAAAGCACTGCGTCATACTCCGGCCTGACACGATCCATCAGCGCCAGAAACATTTCCCTGCGAAATAAAGGCATGTCGCAGGAAACTGTAAAAAATCCCTCTGCTCCGGTTTTCTGAAAGCATGACCAGATTCCCCCCATCGGCCCCGCTCCGCTGCCGTCAGGCAGCTTTGGAATATCCTTCACATAAATCGTTCCATCCTCTCCTGTCAGGTTCTCCCTGTCTGCCGTAGAGATAACACAGGGCAAGCCCAGGGGAAGAAGCTCATCCTTAATCCTGTTCAGAAATGTCCTTCCCCGATATATAAGCTGTCCCTTATCCACATATCCCATGCGGCGCCCTCTGCCTCCCATGAGAATCAAGCTTCTCCAGTCATTCCCCATAAGATTTTTCCTTTCACCCGCCGTTTAACTGAAGCAGCCTGCATGCCAGCTGAAAATACAGCACCAAGCTCACCGCATCCACGATGGTGGTAATCAGCGGCGCAGCCATAATCGCCGGATCCATATGAAATATCTGGGCTGCTATGGGCAGGATACAGCCGATGGTCTTGGCGATAATCACCGTTGCTATCAGGCTCAAAACTACAGTAAGGCAAAGCAGCTCCTGTCCCGGATAAAGAATAACCAATCGAAGATAATTTACCAGCCCCAAAAGCATACCCACAAGCAGCCCCACCTGAAGCTCCTTCCAGATAACCCGGAGAATATCCGACGGTTTAATCTCTCCCACTGCCATGCCCCGAATGATCATGGTGCTGCTCTGGCTGCCTGCATTTCCCCCTGTGTCTGTAAGCATGGGGATAAACGTAACCAACAGGGGTATAGCTGCAAAGGCTGCCTCATACTTAGCCAGAATCCCGCCTGTAATCATGCTGCTGATCATAAGAATCAGGAGCCAGGCCAGACGGTTCTTCGCCAGCGTCACAACTCCTGTCTTTAGATAGGGCCTCTCACTTGGAATCATAGCTGCCATCTTTTCAAAATCCTCCGTGGCCTCCTGTTCCATAACGTCCACTACGTCGTCCACGGTAACGATCCCTACCAGCCGATCCTCATGATCCACCACCGGAAGGCTTAAAAGGCCGTACTTTCGGAAGCGCTCCGCTACCTCCTCCTGATCATCGGTAGTAATCGCCTTGATCACATGCGTGTCCATAATATTCTCTATCATTTCCTCATAAGGGTGCATCAGCAAATCCTTCACTGTAACCACCCCTTCCAGAGTACGCTTGGCGTCCATCACATAGCAGGTATAGATCGTCTCCTTATCCACTCCATGCCTACGAATATAGGAAAATGCCTCCTTCACAGTCATAGCCTTCTTAAGCCCCACATACTCCGCAGTCATAATGCTTCCCGCGCTGTTCTCCGGATACTGGAGAAACTGGTTAATAAGCTGCCGGGTATCAGAAGTGGAGTTCTTAAGCACACGCTTTACTACATTGGCCGGAAGCTCCTCCAGCATATCCACCGCATCATCTACAAACAGATCGTTGACAATGGCGCTCAGTTCATAGTCGGTAATGCTGTTAATAATGTGTTCCTGGGTTTCCACAGGGAGACAGGCGAACACATCGCTGGCAAGCTCCTTGGAAAGCATACGGTATACCACCACCGTCCGCTCAGAATCAAGTTCCTCAATAAAGGCGGCAATATCCACCTCATTCATCTCCGACAGCTTTTCCTTTAAAAGCCGGAACTGCCTGCTCTCCAGCAGCTCCATCAATTTCTTTAAATTCACATTCTCCTGCATGTTATTCCGTTCATGAAGGGTACTAATCCATGAAAGCAGCATACAAAATAGCCACAATTACATTGTACTCTCATACACCTGTAATTTATGGCTATCATCATAAACGTACTCCAGTTCTAATAGATTCTTACCGGCAGTGAAAGCAAAGCGAGCCCAAAGCCGCATACGCAGCTCCCACCACCATACGCCTATGATAATTGTCTGCTTCCATCTTACGACTTCGACCTTCCACTCCGGTTCACTTCCTTTCCTCATCCAATCTATCTTTATCAAGCATACCAGCATACGGCAGTAAAATCAACCCCTAAATGTTAAGAATTAATTGATTTGATTATCCGTCTTTTAAAATTCTTTCTTGTTCATAATCGAGAAACTGATTTTCATAGATACTAACCAAACACCAATAGCGGCAGCGGTTGCGGCTGCAATTAACGTTCCCAAAGGTATCCTTGGAAGATGGTTGATGACATTGAGCATATCAATTCCCACTATTTCAGCCCCTTTCACAATAGCAATACCAATGATACATAACAAGCCGATTGTAGCAGTAATTACAATTCGCCCTTTTTCTCCGCCGAATTTAAGCTGGATCGGTATCATTACCGCTTGAATAACAAGCATGAAAGGCACAAGCATCAAGGCTATCATCATTGTATCAGAAAGGGATGCCGCCTCTTTTTGAAGGCTGGCAATGACTGCTAAAAGTACTGAAACAATCCATGCACTGCCACCGAGCAATAAACTGAAACAATACTTTTCGACCGTATAGCCTGTACGGCTGACAGGCAATGTAAACAAAAACGCATAGCCGTTGTCAAATTCATCATAACTGATTGTGCTTAACGTAAACAGAGATATTACAAATGTCAAAAAGCCGATCATGAATGCTATGTCCTCATAAAGAACCATCATGCCGATTGCTGTGGCAACAATGATTATGAAGAAATTCTTTTGCATTTTCAGCAGCTTGAAATCCTTTACTAATAAACCTTTCATTGTTCTTGCCCCCTTATCATCATTGTAATCACTTCATCAATCGTTCCTTTTTCCACTGCAATTTTCGGGTAGTTATCCATGTAATACTGTTTCTGATTTGTCAAACAGCTGTATCCGTATGTTTCTTTCTTTGAGCGGAGAATAAACTGTTTATCCAGCTTGCTGTATTGCTCTGCTTCAACTTTCAGCAAAGCATAATCGCTCAATAGAACATCTGTATCTTCGTGCAGAATAATAGTTCCCTCATGTATCATATAAAGGTCATCACACAAGGTTTCTAAGTCACTGGAAATATGCGAACTAATTAAAATAGAACGTTCCTCGTCCTTTTCCATAAACTCTCTTAACATCTCCAGCAGCTCATCTCTGGCGATAACATCCAAGCCTGCTGTTGGCTCGTCCAGTATTAGCAGCTTTGCATTGTGTGAGATTGCCACAAGCACTTTTAATTTTGCTTTCATACCCGTTGAAAAGTCTTTGATTTTCTTATTGAACGGCAGCTGAACCCTGTTTACCTGTTCCATGAAAAATGAATCGTCAAAATTCCTGTACATTTTTTTTAAGACAGGAACAATATCCTTGATTGTCAAATATCCGCTGAACCCAGAATCAGAAAGTACAACGCCTAAATTCTCTTTATCTTCTGGGGTAAACCTCTGCAAATCCTTTCCCAGAATGGTAACTTTTCCACCGCCAATGGAAATCAGGCCTAATATCGCTTTAAAGGTCGTACTCTTTCCAGCGCCATTTTGTCCAATCAGTCCTGTTACACAGCCCTGCATGACCTCTAAGGAGCAATCCAGGGAGAAATTATCATAATTCTTTTTTAAATGCTCGATTTTCAACATAAACATCAACCCTCCAAAATCAAATCAAATAAACTCTTTATATCTTCATCACTAATTCCACAACGTCTTCCTTTCTGAATTGCCTGTTCTAGATCTGCCTCCAATTCCTTTTTTTGTTCTTCCAGTAAAAGCTCCGTATTCACTGCCGCTACATACGTTCCTTTTCCATGTACGGTTACTGTAAAACCCTCACTTTCCAAATTGTCATATGCTTTCTTGACCGTTAAAGCACTTATCTTTAATTCCTTGGACAGTATGCGGACGGAGGGCAGATTATCATTTCTCTTTAGCTCCCCGTTGCGTATGAGCCTTTTTATCTGGTCTACAATCTGCTCATATATAGGAACCATTGAGGACGTATTAATAATGATTTTCATTTCTGGAATTTCCTCCTTTGTTCTATAACAGTATATAACAGACAATAACTGTTGTCAAGTGTTATATACTGTTTATTATCTTTGCTTCACTTATTATTTCCAATGTATGATAGCCTGATATTCTTTCTTCAGCATGTGCATCACACCTTCTCGATTCCATAATAAGGAAAAAGCCGGCATATGCCAAATGTTTTGACAATTTAAAACAGTCAAGTCCTGGTGGCAAGCCAAAGCTAAGATGGCAGAACAGAATACTCGTTTGAATATAAAGAGAGATTTCTCGATTCAAAAATGTTAGATTTATTTAAGTTATGATAGAGCAACCTACAGCAAGGAGGCTGAGAGGCTGACTCAAATAGAAAAAGCTTGGTTACAATCATGTGGTAAGAACAGAAGGCTCTTTTTCGATCTAGCATTGGGGGAATAGCGAACATGCGTGGTACTATATGATAAAAGCCGCAACCGCTCCGGCCTGTTACATTAGCGGCGCCACCAGGCGCATCAGGCGGCCCAGCTTTTTGCCTGACCAGCTGTAATTTTTACAATTCTCCATCGTAATCAGCATACAATTTTCAAGGGTTTCCTGGTAATCCTTCTCCACATCCAGCACCACCGGATGGTCATAGATGTATGCGGCACATTCGAAATGCAGGTACAGGCTTCTGAAATCCAGGTTAATGGTTCCCACCACTGCCTTTTCATTATCACTTACAAATACCTTTGCATGAACGAACCCCGGCGTATACTCGTATATCTTAACTCCTGCCTGAATCAGCTCCGGATAATAGGTTCTTGCCAGCATATAGGCATATTTCTTATCCGGGATGTGGGGCATAATAATTTTCACATCAATCCCCCGTTTGGCTGCGTAACAGAGGGCATTTTCCATCTCGTCGTCCAAAATCAGATAGGGCGTCATAATATGAACGTAGGACTTAGCCTGATTCAATATATCCATATACACCTGCTCTCCTACCTGCTCCCGATCCATTGGGCTGTCCCCATAGGGAAGGACAAAGCCGTTGCTGTCAAGCCCCTCAGAAAGCTGATAATCAGCGGGCGTCAGATAACGGCTGTAAGCTTCCGGAGTACGTTCTGTTATATTCCACATTTGAAGAAACATCATGGTAAAGCTGAGAACCGCGTCCCCCTTCAGCATAATAGCCGTATCCTTCCAATGTCCAAAGCGGGTCTTCTGATTGATGTACTCATCTGCCAGGTTCACACCGCCTGTAAATGCGGTATGCCCGTCAATGACCGCAATCTTCCGGTGATCCCGGTTATTCTGGTAGGTGGACAGCGTAGGCCTTATCGGTGAAAACATCTTACAGCGAATCCCTTTTCTCTCCAATTCCTGAGGATAATGGTAAGGAAGTAACATGAGACAGCACATACCGTCATATAGAAACCGGACCTCCACACCTTCTCTCGCCTTCTCTTCCAGTATTTCAAGAATACTGTCCCACATAAATCCCCGATCCACAATGAAATACTCCATAAAAATGAATTTTCTGGCAGACCTCAGCTCTCTTTTCAATGCCTCGAACTTATCCTCTCCCAGAGGAAAATATTCTACATAGGTGTTCTCATAAATCGGATAGCCTGCCATATTGTTCATATAATCCGCCAGGTGACTGCCCTGAAGACTGCGCTGCCTGAGCCTGTCCTGAACCCTCTGATCTTGATTCAGAAACGGTTGTGTAGCCTTTATATTCATCTTAATTCGCTTAGCCAAAAGCTTTGTTTGAAGCTGCGTCTGTACCAGGATATAAAAAAGCACGCCGAACACAGGAATCACCAAAACCGGCACAATCCAGGCCAGCTTAAAGCTGGAATTAATAGGTTCATTAAAAATATAGATGATGACCGCAGCACTGAGCAGAAGGGATACCCCATAAATAAGCGGCACATAATCCTCCAACAGCCGAAAGGAGCCCACCAAGATCCCTATTTGAACCATCATAAACAGAATGACAAATGCGGTTCTGCCGAAAATAATCCGAAATAATACACGCAGTTTTTTCATTGTAATCAATATATCTCCTCTCTTGCAGCCCATACCCTATCTTATCTTATGCTTTCCCACTATTTCCCCGTATCCTTCCTTTTTCAGGCTTCCCCTAAAGCCCCTTTATTCCAGTGCCTGACGGATATACTGATAATATACTCCCCCTTAAATCGTAATCAGGTTGTATTCTTTATTACCCAGCCCCAGCTTTACCGCATGGTCAATACAGCTCTCCCAATTCGTATCAGGGTGAGCGTTGATAAAATGATCATGGCTGTGCTGCGCCTGCTCTGCCAGGAAGCTGCCATCCAGCACAGGCTGTCTGTTCACCGCATCCGCACACGCCATATCCAGAGCTACCGGATCAAAGGAAGCAAACATGCCTACATCAGGCACAATGGGGGCGTCGTTTTCCGCATGGCAATCGCAGTTGGGGGAAACATCCACTACCAGGCTTACATGAAAGCTGGGGCGATCCTTTAAAACAGCCAGAGTATACTCCGCTATCTTCCGATTCAGTATATCATTAGCCTCGTCATACATAGAGATAACTGCGTCCACCGGACAGACGCCGATACAGCGGCCGCAGCCCACACATTGAGCCGGAGAAATCGAGGCCTTGCGATCCGCTACCGTAATGGCACTATGGGCGCATACCCGCCTGCAGGCTCCGCAGCCTATACATGCTTCCCTATGGACAAAGGGCTTTCCCGCATTATGCATCTCCATCTTTCCCGCCCTGGAGCCACAGCCCATTCCCAGGTTCTTTAAGGCTCCTCCAAATCCAGTTGCTTCATGTCCTTTAAAATGAGTAAGGGATATCACAATATCCGCGTCCATAATGGCACGGCCGATTTTGGCCTCTTTCACATACTCCCCTTCAATGGGAACCAGCGTTTCGTCCGTTCCCTTCAGTCCGTCTGCAATAATCACATGACAGCCTGTAGCAAAGGGATTGTAGCCGTTCTCATAGGCTGCATCCAAGTGGTCCAGCGCATTTTTCCTCCTGCCTACATAAAGCGTATTGCAGTCCGTCAGAAATACCCTTCCCTTTTGTTCTTTAATCAGATCCACCAACACCTTGGAATAATTTGGCCTCAGATAAGCAAGGTTGCCCGGTTCTCCGAAATGGATTTTGATGGCTGTGTATTTGTTATTAAAATCAATGTCCATCATACCGGCCTTTTTAACAAGACGCTCCAGCTTCTGCAGGAGATTTTCTGTCAATGTAGTTCTCATATTCGTGTAATATACGTTTGATGCTGCCATGGTATCCTCCTTTTGAATCGTTATATTAGTTCATTATACTTCAATTTTTTCACACTTTCAATCATAAAAAGAGTGCAGCCAAAAGGGCATAAAGGGCACATAATTCATACTTCTAAAATTAGATTGGGCTCCGCTTTTCCCCTCTAAAATAATTCAAGGTAATACCTTTCATTTCCAGACATAAAGAATGCTCCCTTCTAAGTAAACAGTTTTATTTTCCAACTGTCTACATAAAAGGGAGCATACCATAAAAGCCTTTTATAACATTTGTTTTATTTCCTATTCTGGCATTCTACAGCATTTTCTTCATCTCATCGGCCACAAACTGAACCTTGGTTCCGATAATTACCTGTACGGCAGTCTTGCTGGGGCGCATTACGCCTGCCACTCCTGCAGACTTAATCTTCTTCTCATCCACTAAGGTATAATCCTTAACCTCAAGTCTAAGTCTTGTGATACAGTTATCCAGGGAGGTTACATTGTCCTTGCCGCCTAAGCCCTCCAGAACGATGGAGGCTACCTGTGTAAAGTCATCATTTGCAAGAACGGCTGCCATCTCGGCGTCCAGATCCTCATCCTCACGCCCCGGAGTCTTTAAATTAAAGGCTACAATAGCGGTACGGAAGATAACATAGTAAATAACTGCTACTACAACACCCTCTACCAGCAGCATATATGGCTGGTGTGCCATAGGAAGCCGGCTGCTTAAGAAGAAATCCACAAAGCCTGCGCTGAAGCCAAAACCTGCAGTCCAGCCGAACATAGCGGTCACTGCTACCACAATACCTGTGAGGATCGCATGCACCAGATATAATCCTGGAGCAAGGAACATAAATGCGAACTCCAGAGGCTCGGTTACGCCTGTAAAGAAGGAAGATACAGCGCCTGCCAGTAAAAGGCCGTATGCGATCTTCTTCTTGTCAGACTTGGCGGTATGGTACATAGCCAGAGCTGCCGCTGGAAGACCAAACATCATAACAGGGAAGAAACCAGCCTGATACATACCTACACGGTAATTTCCGATCACTCCGCCTGCTGCAAGGAGCTCTTCAGTGGGGCTCCAGAAGTTTCCGATATCATTGATGCCGGCCAGGTTCTGCCAGAACACCTGATTCAGCGCATGGTGAAGTCCTGTAGGTATCAGCAAACGGTTAAAGAATGCATAGATACCGGCTCCGATGGCGCCCATATCCTTGATAGCCATTCCAAGTCCTACCAGGCCGGAGTAGATAACAGGCCAGATAAAGAACAGAATAATAGACACTCCCAGCATAGCAACAGAAGTAATGATAGCTACACAGCGCTTACCGCTGAAGAAAGACAGGGCATCCGGAAGCTTCGTTCTACTGAACTTATTATAGCAGCCAGCTGCAACCAAACCGGATATAATACCGGTAAAAGCATTTTTAATTGCATCAAATGCAAGCTTAGCATCCATGTTGTCACGGGCAAATACGCCTACAGCATCCAAATCGCCTTCCGGCTTGATTCCCTTCAGCATCACCACAACGCTGGTACTCAAAAGTGTAGTTACCACCAGGAAAGCAACCAGACCCGACAGGGCAGCTGCTCCATCCTGCTCCTTAGCCATACCAACTGCCACACCGATGGCAAACAGATAAGGCAGGTTATCCACCAGCGCACCGCCGGCCTTGATTAGAAACGCTGCAATCTGGTTGTTTGCACCCCAGCCATTTGGGTCAATCCAGTAACCAATACCCATGAGCAGCGCTGCTGCCGGCAGAACTGCTACTGGTAACATCAGTGACTTACCCAGCTTCTGCAAATACTTCATCATAACTTAAATCCCCTTTCTTAATGAGAGCTCCCATGCATGCTTAATGGGAATACTCTGAATTATATATTTGTTATTGCTCTATCTAAACCCACCGGGTTTAAATCATGTACCGGCAACCCCAAGGCTTTTCAGCTCATGAAGGTTCTATCTCTGATTCATTAGAAGCTCCACCGCTTGCATGGCTTCTTCTTCATCAGGTCCCTCTATGCAAAATACCACCTCATCTCCAGCCACAGCGTCCAAAGCCATAATGCTCATAGCATCCTTTCCGTCTGCACGTTCTCCCTTGCATATAATTTCCACCCTTGAGAGAACCTTACTCATTTTCATCATCAGCATGGCTGCCGGCCTTGCATGAAGCCCCATCTCATCCTTTAGTATAAATCTGCGTTCAATCACAGTAACGCCCGCCTCTTTACAGTTTGATAATCACCGACTCTCCCGCACTTACATCCATGCCGTAGATGGATTCCAGCTTTGGAAACTCCGGTGTATTGCAGACAATCACCGGTGTGGTCACATCATATCCAGCTTCCTTAATCTTAGCAAGATCAAACTCCACCAGCAGATCTCCCTGCTTTACCTTGTCACCTGCCGACACATGGGCCTCAAAATACTGTCCCTTAAGCTGCACCGTATCCAATCCGATGTGGATGATCAGCTCCGCACCGTAATCTGTCTGAATGCTTACCGCATGCTTTGTGTCAAAAACCATAGTCACCTGTCCGTCACATGGAGCGACGACCCTTCCCTCAGAGGGGACTACTGCCGTTCCCTTTCCAAGTATCTCCTGGCTGAAGGTTGGATCAGCCACGTCCTGCATAGAGACAGCCTTTCCCGTAACTGGCGCGGCAATGCACCGCTCTATCTGATTTTCTCCCCCAAACATCTTTTTAAATACACCAAGCATCCTTATTAACTCCTTTCAATATGCATAAATTTCGGGCATTCTCCATTTTTTATCTGCTTCTAATTCTGCGGATATGAAGAGTCAGGTAAGCCAGCTCCTCCTCCGTCACCTCATGCCCATACTCCCTTTGAATCAATGCCTTTACCTTCTGGCTGCAGGCATACTCCTCCGGATACATCCGGTCAATCATTTCCTGAAATTCCAGATTATCCAGTTCCATACGCTCCCCTGTAAATACCCGCTGTGCCAGAAACCGCAGATGGGTAATAAAACGTTCGTAGTAGAGGGACTGTTTATCCAGCTCCACCTGAAAATACTCCTTTACCACCTCCAGCACCTGTTGAATCAAATTTGTGATCTTTATTGTATCACCCATAGGCCCATCGTATTCTGCATTGACAATATGAAGGGCAATGGAAGCCGCCTCGTCTACAGAAAGCTTGACTCCCAGATCCCTCTCTATCATCGCGATGGCATATTCGCCAATGAGGTACTCCTCATTGTAAAATGCCTTCACCTCCCTAATTAAAGGATTTGAGAACATCATTTTCTGCTTAAAACGCTCCAATGCAAAATTTATATGATCCGTAAGGGTAATATACACATTTGGGTTAATAGGACGGTTCAGAACCGACTTTGCATAGCTGATAATTTCTGCCGAGATCTGCACATGCTCCATGGGTAAATTTACAAGCATTTCTTTAAACCGATCCATTGTATTCTGGCTGTCCAGCCGGAACACCTTCTCTATTTTCTCCTGATCGATAACAGAGCCCTCCCTGGCTTTAAAGCCAATACCCCTGCCCATCACCACAATTTCCCTGCCATCCTCATCACAGGTGCTGACTATATTGTTATTAATAACCTTTACTATCTTCATCCCTGCTCCTGATTAAAAACAAAAAAACCAAATTTGTTAAAAAGATATATCCAAACCTAATTTTGCTTTGGTCTATCCTCTCTTTAACAAACCTGGTTTTGCCTGCCAAACAGTAACAATCCTATTTAAAATTATATTTTCTTTTGCTGTAAAAAGCATAACAAATTTTAAGAAAAAAGTCAATAATAATTTATATATTTTTTATATTTATAATTTTTTCTTCTCCTATATCCGTACATAAACATACACAACCGCCGTAACTGCCAGATAGAACCAAGTGGCAGGATTGGAAAACCAAGTAGTGAAAAAGGACAGCATCATATACATGGCAATCTGGGCATAAACCACATGACCAACCGGGCAGGACAGCTTTCTTCTTTTTTCCACCAGCCAGCAGCAGGCCCCTCCAAGTACAGAGCCCAGCAAAAGCATTCCCAGAGCTCCAAAATCATAGTAGGCATCATAGAATAAGGTTACTGTAGTCAGCTCCTCCTTCGTTACAAAGAGGGGAAAGGACACCAACTCAGGGAACAGAAACTTAAGCCCTGTAAGAGCCCAAACAGGAAAAAGCATTCTAAGTCCCATGGCAGGGGTTCCCAGCTGCTCTACCAGGCAGTTAAAATTATCATAATTATTGGCAATGTACATATAGGGCTGGGTAATAAAGATAGGCATTCTGCTGTTTTTCATCTCAAATATCCCGTTTAGGTATTCCACGCTGTGGCTGCGCATCACAGTTAAAACCAGATAAGCCGGGATCATGCAGCACAAAAGAAGCCCCACATATCGGAGCTTAAAGGTGCCCGTCATAGAAATATAGGTAAATGCAGCCATACCCACAGCCAATATCAGCTGAAATCTGGACACGCAAAGCACAGGCACAGCCAAAGAAAGCACTGTAAACGCCAGCCCCGTCCAGAAGCCTCTGTCTCTGGAAAATCCTCTTCCCCTGTGCGCACGCATCAGCACATACACAACAAACAGGCTAGGTGTCAGCACACAGGACACAGTCAGGTAGTGAACTCCGCTGACATGAAAATAAGAGTAAGCATGAGGTACACCAAAGGAAAACAATGGCACAAAGCCCAGCCTCCACGCCTCAAACAAAAAGGACAGAAGGGATACCGCGGTTAATCCGCCCATGGCCTTTAAAATTCTTCTTCCCTGAAGGGGAGAATCCACGGAAGCATTGTACCGGCGCACCAGTTGAAAATCCCTCTCCCTCCAGCTGGTCATCCGTCTGGAAAGAGCCTCAAACACTCCCCAAAAAGACACCACTCCCCAAAAAAGGCATACCCAGGTTTCTGTATTCCAGTCCGTTTGAAGACGGCTTAATTTAAAGCAGGAGATCCCCTGTCCTCCCACAAAGAAAAGACAGAACAGCCCCCGCAGATGAATCAGGTTCCTGCTGCATCTGTAATCCCTTCCATATAGCCACAGGGCAGCGGCAACTAAAACCAGCCCGGACAGTATGTAAGCATGCTGCCGGGCCAATATAAAGCTTATTACGTAGCAAATCAAATATACAGCCATTAAAACTTAACCTTTTCCACAAAGGCCTTCATGTAGCTTTCCACCTCAGCTGCCGTTGCAAAGGTCATCGCCTTATCAGCCACAGACCGAAGCTCTGCCAAACTGTACTCTGTCACCATCTTTCTGACCTTCAAAATCGCGGACGCGCTCATACTGAATTCATTAAGCCCAAATGCCAGAAGCAGCGGAATCATCATTGGATCGCTGGCTGCCTCTCCGCACATGCCCACCATAATTCCTGCTTCCCGGCCGCTGGCAATAATATGCCGAATGCTTCTGAGCACTGCGGGATTGAAGGTGGAGTACAAATAAGATACCTTTTTATTGCCCCTGTCCACAGACATGGTATACTGGGTAAGGTCATTGGTTCCGATACTGAAAAAGTCCACTTCCTTTGCAAACAGATCCGCAATCAGGGACGCTGCCGCAGTCTCCACCATAATGCCTACCTGAATATCCCTCTTATATGCGATTCCCTTGCTGTCCAGCTCTGCTTTCAGCTCCTCAACCAGTGCCTTGGCCTGGCGGTACTCCTCAATACAAGTTACCAAAGGCACCATAATGCGAATATTGCCATAGGCGCTGGCTCTCAGCAGTGCTCTCAGCTGGGGCTTATAGATATCTTCCTGACGATCCAGGCAGAAGCGGATGGCACGGTAGCCCAGGAATGGGTTTTCATCCTTTTCCAAGCCCAGATAAGGGATTTCCTTGTCTCCGCCAATATCCAGCGTGCGGATAATCACAGGCTTGCCCTTCATGGCAATAGCAACCTGTTTGTATGCCTCATACTGCTCCTCTTCAGTAGGTGCAGCTGTTCTGTCCATAAACAAAAACTCCGTACGAAAGAGGCCGATACCCTCGCCGTCATACCGGAGTACCTTGTCAACATCCTCCGGTTTTCCGATATTGGCCACAATTTCTACCTTCACTCCATCCTTTGTCACTGACGGCTTCCCAATATACTGCTCCAACTCCTTTTTCTCTGCCATAAATTGATTCTTTTTATGCTGATACTCCTCCTTCACAGCAGGCTCCGGATTCAGATATATCTCTCCTGTGCTTCCGTCCAGCACTATGTCATCCCCCTCCTTCGCCTCAGATAAAAACGCGGTGACTGCAACCACAGCCGGAATCTCAAGCGCCCTTGCCAAAATAGCGCTGTGGGATGTCCTCCCCCCAAGCTCCGTTACAATACCGGTCACATTGTCCGGATTAATTCCCGCTGTCATAGAAGGGGTCAAATCCTCAGCCACAATAACGCTTCCCTTTGGCAGTGAAGATATATCCACAGACTGGATACCCATAAGCGTTTTCTGCAGGCGCGTCTTAAGGTCACGCATATCTGTCGCTCTCTGCTGCATCAGCTCGTCCCCCATGGAGGCAAACATATCCGCATACATGCTGCACACATTCTCAACTGCAATCTCGCTGTTTATGCCCTCATTCTGAATAGAGCCTTCAATTTCGCCTGTAAGCATCGGATCCGACAGAAGCATCATATGCCCCTTCATAATTTCAGCCTCTTTCTCCCCCACTCTTGCGGCCAAATCCTCAGCTATACGCTCTGTATCCTTGATAGTTTTCTCCAGCGCTCCCTTAAAGCGCCGGATTTCAGCAGCGGTATCACTGACTGCCTTTCTGGTAATAACCAGCTTTTCCTCCTTCACGATCACAGCTTTTCCAATTCCAATTCCCGCAGACGCGCTTGTTCCCTTGTACATTCCCTGTACCTCCTTATTAATTATTATCGCATTTTGTGTTTACAGGCTCACCAAGCTCTGGCTGACCTCACTCTCCCAATCCATCCTCAACAATCTTCACGATAGCTGCCAAGGCCTCCTCCTCGTCTGGTCCCTCGCAGATAAACGTAAGCTCATCTCCAGACTTGACACAGGCTCCAAGAACGCTTAATACACTCTTGGCATTGGCCGTTGTATTGCCTATCTTAAACGATATCTTGGATTTATAAAGCAACGCCTCTTTACAGAGGATGCCTGCCGGCCTCAGATGAAGGCCGGTTGGATTTTTAATTACTGCTGCCGCACTTACCATCTTACCGCTCTCCTTGCATAACAAATCAATCTCCTTCACTCCCCATTCTGATGAGTGACAGCGGAGCTTCCTTCTTCCCCTGCTTCCGTGGAGGCAGCTTCCTCCTTCTTACTTTCCGATGGTTCAAAAGCCTCCGATGTACCTTCAATTCCCTTTTCCTGAATGGTTATCTGAGGCCGGTCATAGCTGACCACCTCATAGGCTGCTCCCAGACGGAAGGTGAGATCTGTATTGTAAGTTCCTGGTTTGAGGGAGCTTGCATCCAGCTCTGCCTCCACCTCAGCCTCCGTAAGATGATCCAAATCCTCCTTCAGTCCCTTTACAACCACATTCACATACTCTGAGCCATACTGGTAGTTATACCGGCTGTCAGAGCCCACCAGACGAATCTGACCGGAAGATAAGCGGTACGTCCGGCTTTCCAGAGCCTCCACCTTCATTACAATCTTTATCTCTCCGGAGGAATCCACAAGTTCCACTCCCTCTGGAAGATATTTTTTCAGATCGATCGTTACTTCCCTGTCAGAGGTTGCCCCATCCATATTCAGCTCCGGGCCTGATATAGTGATGGAATGAATGTCTGCCAGATCCGATTTAAGCCCCTTTACAGCCACTGAATTTCTGCTGCTCTCAATTCCTGTAAACCGGTAGCCTTCAGCCACCCTTCCCTCAGGCCTAAAATCCAGAGGAAGATCCTTGCTCTTAAGAATGGTCAGAGAATAGTTAATCTCAGAACGGCTGAAAGTAAGTCTGTCATCCTCGGCAAACTCAGTTAGCTCATTGTCGTTGGCATCAAAGCATCGTACTGAAGCTGTGCCGGTCCGGTCAGAATCTGCTCCTTCAATATTAATGACGATTCCCACCTTGCTGATTCTTCCCACCATTGATACAGGTCCGCTTACATACACATAGGAAGGCGACAGCGTCACCGCCCCCCTCTTATACCCAGCAGCCGGCTGTCCCTCCACCTCAGCCACCAAATTAAAAGGCTTACGCTGCAAATCCTCTGTCAACACCCGGATGACACCGGGCCTTGCTACCGGAGAATCCACCAGCCGGCTCTTGTTGTTCTTTACCTCCACCTTCACCGGAATAGAGCCTGTGGGCTCATACATATCAGCTAAGTCTATATAAGCCCTGAAATCTGAAGCCCGGATACTACCGGAATCCAGGGTTCTCACGCGATAGCTTACCGTGACGGTGTTTTTGTCCGTCAGAAGCTCATAGGTCTTACCGCTGGAGGCCAGTATATTCTCATTGAGAATCTCCAGCGGAACTTCCTGGGTATCTGTGTCCTCAGGGTTTGATATATTAACCACAGCCAGCCACACAAAAAATGCCAGGAAGACAGAAAGTATTTTAAGCCCCAGATTATTAGACAGCCTTTTTCCCATTTCTCAGCCTTCCCTTCCATATTCTGCTAAACCGATTAACCACGGGCTGCTCCTCCTTAGCGGCAGAAAGAATTTTCCTTAAACCGTCTGCGTCCTCCACTCTTGTCAGAATCCCCTCTTCCGCCACCGTTACCCTGCCTGTTTCCTCGGAAACTACGATTGTAATGCTATCCGTCACCTCACTGACTCCCACAGCCGCCCTGTGCCGGGTGCCCAAGTCCTTGCTGATGGACATGCTGTCGGACAGAGGAAGGTAACAGGTAGCAGCCGTAATCCGGTTCCCCCGTATCACAACGGCTCCATCGTGGAGCGGAGTATTATGTTCAAAAATATTGATCAAAAGCTGGCTTGTCACAAGGCCGTTAATCTCAATCCCAGTCCGCTCAATCTCCTTTAAGGAAAAGCCCCTCTCAATTACCATCAGTGCACCGGTTTTGACCCTTGCCATCTCAAAGGTGGCTCTTACCAGCTCGTTAATGGTTTTTTCGTTAAAGCTCTGTTTTTCCTTCCCGTCATCAAATGAAAGAATTCCGGCCAGGAAATTCCGGCTCCCCAGCTGTTCCAGAGCCTTCCTTAGCTCCGGCTGAAATACCACCAGAAGCGCGGTCACAGCAATAGTTGTGGCATTTTCCATAATCCACAGTATGGTTGTCAGGTGCAGCACAGCGGCAAATACAACGAATACCAGAATAACCACCAGGCCTTTTAACAGGGTCCACGCTCTGGTATTTTTAATCCAAACCAGAATTTCATATACCAGGAAGGAAATAATCACAATTTCCAGAAGATTTCCCAGTGATATTCTAGGCAGCAGAGACAACCAAGATGAAACCTTCTCCATCAGATCCGCCATACCCTCACCTCCTTATATTTATTTCTTTTCATTAATACACATTTCTCTCCCTTGTGATGCGTTTTCGGGTACTGATTTTCTGCACCTTCACATCCGGCGTGCTCACAGTCATCTTTGGCACTGCCTTCACATAATAATAATAATCGTCATCCTCAAACTGAACATATTCCGTTCTGGTATAATCCACTGAAAATATAAAAAAGTTATACACAGCCGCAATGGCTGCGGAAGCTATCATCCCCAGAATCAAAGGAACTATCTCCACAGAAACCCCAAACACGACATATCCCACGAATATCACCAAAAGCTCTGCCACAGAGCCTGCCACAATAGCTACCATCCATGAATAATCCATGGACAGGCGGCGGATCAGATATACAATAATAACGCCTGCTCCACAGGCTGCCACCATCACTAACATAGTCTGGTTAAAGAGGACGGATTTAAGAATCTGGCTGTATCTCTGCACTATATCCACCGATGCCTCAGTTGTGAGAACGCCTGCGTTCTGCTTTACATACATTAAAAGGTAATACATAAACACACCGCAGCCTACGGGAATGGCAGAAGCCAGGCTGCCGCCAAGCCCCACCAGCAGAGGAACCACATATGGGATATGGAACAAAAAAGCCAGAGGCGTAAGTACCATAAGCACGCTGTCTCCCGGTTTGAAGCCATAGTAGAGGATACTTACCAAAAGGATCAGCACCAGGGCAATCAACGCCATCTCCAGGGAAACCGCATAAATATGGGCCATCATCAGACAGCCCGCTAAGAATACAATCGCTCCGTAGGGAAGCAGGGCGCTGATAAGGCACACCAATAGGATTACCAGCGGATTTTTAAGCTTTGCCATATATCCGATATTGGCATTCAGGCTCAGGAACATACACAGAGCAAAGCAAAACCGGATAAGCGGCTGGATCACATAGCTAAACCTGTTATAAAACGTCTTTAATTGTTCCTTCCAAAGCAGAAGACTTGTCATTTAACTCTTCCTCCCCTGTAATCCTTTGTTTTCTCAGATCTGTCTTTCTCGTACCGCTTCAGCAGATGCTTCAACCTGGAAACATACACCAGCTGAACTCTGGAAGCCGTATCGTACCGTCTGGAATACACAGCCCAGGTGATGAGCAGATAGAGCCCAAGCCCCGCCACATAGGTCTTTCCCCATTTGGCCGCACAGTTCAGCATATCATCTATAGACATTTCATTGAGCAGCGCTTCCAGCTTATAGAGTATCCACATCAGAAGAACCAGAAGGTAACAGAACGTATAGCCGAAAAAGGAGCGGAACATCTGTCCGCCAACATAGTCCCTCTTAAAATATCGATTGATGGGAAATATTTTCCTGCCTTCGTTTTTCTCAAATATGGCCAGTTCGGTCATTGCACCGACCTTTTCCTCATTCAGCATACAGGCACTCCTTATGTTTTCCTATGACATATCAATTTAGTATACCACAATTTTTTCAGTTTTGCGACACCTTAAATGAATTTTTATAATTTCGTAAACCAAGGAGAGGCCAAAGCATGGTTTTTAAACCAGCTTCCGCCCCGGAAAGGATCAGCCCATATCCATCGTTTTCTTTCTTTCAGATGTAGGCTCCAGCCCTTTAATAACAGTAGCTGTGATACTTTGTCTGCAAATACACTCCTTTTCCCTGCCTGCTTCCTGACTGCCAGACTACATTGCCAGGCAGGACGCTTCCATTTTCCAGCAAATATCTGGCATTGGCCCAATTCCTGTGAGACGGCTCCCTGTAGTAATTCCCATCCTTTGTACAGGCATACTGTCCCGGCTGAAAAACCACTCCCTGAATGGAGTCTGGAAAGGCGGGATGGGCTACACGGTTAATAACCACAGACCCAACATACAGCTGCTCATCATCCGGACAGTTCTGGGCCTCTCCGCAGATAACGTGAGCCAAAATATAAAGCTCCTCGTCTGTATAGGAACGGACTACTGTAGGCATATCAGAAAGGCTCTCTGTCTTTATATATGCATAGCCATTCTCCGTGGTAATCCTGGACCATCCCTGCTCCTCCCCCACAACCTGAAACGAGGTATTCAGTAACGTCTGATCCAAAAGCTCTGATTCCTCACTTGGTTCTCTGCGGATATCCGCCCCCTGGCAATTTGCATATTTTGTGGTAATACCTACCGCATTTTTAAACAGGTTTTTATAGTGACTTAGCAGCTCCTGAGCTGCCTGATACGCCTCAGGGCTGAATTCTGCCGCCCGGGCTGATAAAGGCAGAGATAAGGTTAATGAAATTGCTGTCATTGCTGTAATCAGTAATTTTTTCATAGCTACTCCTTTTTGTCGCATTCATTACCAAATTTGTGCATTTTTATATAGCGTTCCCAAAAAAGGAGTATTTAAACAGCCTTCCCAAAAACATAGGGTTTTAGCAAAACAGGGCCAAGCGCTCACTAACTGTCTAAAGCCCATAATAAAACACGGCTCCAGCCGCTGCCATGGAACCGTGTTTTTCTGTTTTAAAACGTATCATTTTGTTTCCTCTGCTATCAGCCTTCAATTTTGCAGCAGCTCTTCCATTTGATTATATTTAAGGCTAATATCATGAACAGCAGGCTTCCTTATTCCAGACAAATTTGCCCTTTTGATTGTCGAAACCGTAAAAATCTGCAAACGAAAGGCGGAATATATCACGTCCGAATACCGGAAGCTTTATCCGGTTTTTGATTAGATACTGGTAAATCCCGCTGCCTGAAATATTTCCTACCAAAAGGATGCCTGTTAAAACGCCGTCCTCTACCAAAGCCTTCCGGTAATTATTCGTATCCTCTTCTGTAATCACCTGAGTCTCTGAACCTATTCGGTTGATATCGCCGATACATAAGGAAGGAAGGCCGAAAAAATTCATGGTATTCTTCATGGCATAGACATCTTCATAGGCAGTGAGAATCCCGCACATATTTTTAGCTGCTGTTATTCCCTGCTTCATAGCATTAGGCCATATACCGGAGAGGCCGCAGACATCCCCTGCCCCGTAGACATGAGGAACCGTAGTAGAAAGATACTGATCCACAACCAGCCCGCGGCCTGTTTCCATACCACACGCTTCCAGAAAGCGGATTTCTGGACGCACTCCGGCAGCTACCACCAGAAAATCGCAGGGCAGCTCCTCCTGGCTGTCCAGAAGCAGCGTCCTTACATAGCCATCCTCATCCAGACGAGTACCGGAGGCCTTCGCTGATAACCGGAAGCTGCAGCCTTTTGATTCAAACAGACGCTGATATACAGCCGCAGCCGCTTTATCCAGCTGCAGGGGCAGAATACGGTCAGCCATTTCCACAATGACCGGCTTAATCCCCTGCTCCAGCAGACCCCAAGCTGCATCCATCCCCACCAATCCAGAGCCTATGATAACAGCCCTCGCTCCCCTTCTGGCAGCGGACCTGATAGCCTGCGCATCTGACAGATCCCGAAAGCCAAATACATTCTTTGCCTCCCTAAGTCCGGGAACAGGGGGTATCAGGTAATAGGCGCCGCTGGCTATCAGGAGTTTGTCATAAGGTATGGAGCTTCCGTCCTCCACTTGGATACAATGTTCACAACTGTTTAGCCTGGTCATGGCTGTTCCCGGCATCCACTGAATACGGTTCGCCTCAAAAAAGTCCGGGGCAATAAAGCTGAGCTCCTTAGAGCTGCGTTCTCCTCCCAGATATTTATGGAGCATACAGCGAGAATGAACCTTGTCATCCTTTGATACCAGGGTTATATTCCCCTCCTTGTCCAGCTTTCTCAAGGTTCTGGCCGCGCTGATTCCAGCTGCTCCTGCTCCTACAATCACATATCTCATGGCTGTACCTCCTCTACCCAGATGGCTTCCTTTGGACAAGCCTTTACGCAGCTTGGTTCACCGCCGCTGTCCTTACAGAAGTCACACTTGATAATCCGGCTTTTTGAAGTGTCCTTAGGCTTTAATACTCCAAAGGGACAGTTCATCACACACATGAAGCAGGCTGCGCACCGGCTTTCATCGTATTCCACTATGCCTGTAGCCGGATTTTTGGAGAGAGCGCCGCTCATACATGAATTTACGCACTCCGGCTCATCACAGTGCCGGCAGAACACAGGACGGTAGGAGCCGTCTGCCTGTCTGTAAATAAAGTTGCGGCTTTCGTTGGAAGGGTCTGTCAAATCTAAGTCATATATGCTGCCTTTATCTGCCCTGTGGGCATTCATGCAGGCGAGTGTGCAGTTCAGGCAGCCATCGCACCTGCCAGCATCAATCCATATTCGTTTCATAACCAACCCTCCTATATGTTCAGCGCTTTTCTCTTATCTTCTATGATCTTCTCCAATATGCTGGCCGACTCTGCCGCATCGCCATTCACTATCACCTGTCCTCCTGTCAGGTTCTTCATATCTTCTGTTAGCACTTTCGTTACCAGAGCGCTTCCTGTAATAAAGGGAGGAAGTCCCAGATGGAGGGGCAGTCCCAAAGCCAGGCCAAAGGCGCCGTCTGCCAGAGCCTGCTCCTCCAGCCACTGAGCGGCAGAAAGCACCAGTGGAAGCTGAGGAATGTCCACATTCAGGGCTTCTGCCAGCTCAGTGGCCACCATTTCCAGCCTTCCTATGGCAAGGCAGGGTCCGAAATTAAGCACTGGAGGAATCCCCAGAGTTTCGCATACAGCCTTAAGATTAGGCCCTGCCAGACTGGCTGCCTCAGGCGTCATAAGGCCACAGTTTTCCAGTCCTCCTGAGGAGCAGCCGGCAGTAAGCACCAGTATATCTCTGGCAATCAATTCCCTGGTCAGCTCCACAGTCAGAACATCATGACCTCCCGCTGTCAGGTTAGAGCAGCCTACTACTCCGGCAATACCCTTAACATGTCCTGCGGCAATCAGGTCAATGAGAGGCTTCCAGTTTCCGCCCAGAAATTTCTTTAAGGACACCTCACTTACACCGGTAAGGGTATTCTTGTTGCCATGCTCCGGCATCAGGTTCAAAGCTACGCTGCTTCGGCGCTTCCTGTAGGATATAATAATTTCCGCAAGAATCTCCTGCGTGATCCTCTCCCTGTCCTCATATGTAAAAGGCTTCAGCTGCGCATTTCGCTTCTTAGCCACGTCATCCAGACAGATTTGCTTGATATCTAGCTTGTCACAGATAGGCTCGATTCCTGGCAGAGTACAGTTAAACTCACTGAGCACCGCATCAATGGCTCCCGTAGCCAGCACTGCTTCACTGGTGTAGTTATTCCCTGCATGGCCGCTAAAAATATCCTGATAATGAACGCCTCTAAGCTGCAAATCCTGTCCCACGCAGGTACAGCCCACCAAACGGAAGCCCTTTGCTCCTGCCTTTTTAGCCAACTCCTGCACCTCTTCCCTTTTCAGCTGCTCCTGAAGATGTACAAAGATAGAATGCTGATGTCCAGTAATCATGATATTAATATAGTCCGGATCAATAACTCCCAGACCCACCGGGGCCGGCATCATCTCCGGCTCTCCCAGCATCACATCATTCAGCAGATTCGTCAGGGTCAGTCCATAGATGCCTGTGGAAATCCCAAGCTTCAAGCAGTGAAGCAACATATCCACAGGATCTGAATTCAGGTTAGTGGAGCATTTCACAACTCCAGAACAGACCTCTGATTTGGCGCCTCCTGGAAGAATGCCCAGCTCGTTCCACCTCGCTAGCCTGGGAGCATAGGCCAGCTTTTGCTGAAGCTTCATCGGTACGTAATCCGGAAGATAAAGATCCTCCAGCACAGCCTGGGCCACTGCGGCCGCCTCTGTATGAGGATCGCTTTTAGGGATACCAAACAGCTCACAGAGATGCTTTAAGGCGTCCATTCCTTTGATCTCCCCCTTTGCCAGAGCCGTCTGCTTCAGATTCAGAGCCGTTGTCTCAACCACATGAATATAACAGCCGGAACCGGCCGCTACTGCCCGCAGAAAATTCCTAGCTACGATAACATCGGCAGAGGCTCCGCAGATTCCATGAGGAGCCTGAGGTGTAATGCGGCAGGGACCATTGGAGCAAAGCCGACAGCATACCCCCTGAAGGCCAAATCCGCATTTAACGGACTGCCCCTCCACACGGTGGTGGGACGTTTCCACCGGAAGTCCTGCAATATAATCCTCCAAAGGCTTATCTGCGCTTTTGCAGGTTGTACAACTGTAACAATGATTCATGTTAGATACCTCCTGTTGATATTTGTCGTAGGTGCAAATGCTTTATTTAAAGTGGATTATTTTAGTCCACTTTATTAGTAAAAACTACCTGAATTTCCATGGTATGCCTTCAGCTCAGCCAAACAGTTTGTCTAATGTTTTTTTCCCAAGCTCCTGCTCCAGAACCTTCTGGACCCTTGCCAGCTCCCAATGAACGCTGCAGCTTCGTCTATCGCTGTCTGAACCGCACATATTATATGCGCCTTCCGCAATCCTATTATCAGGGGAAGACACCTGACCGAATGGTCCATTTCTATATTCGCAGCGGTATCCCGTTCCAAGGCAGGGTTTAAGAAAAAAGTCCCGGTCTATAGCCCGAATCACATCCAAAAGAGTAAGAGTTTCCAGACTCCTCCCCAGACTGCATCCGCCTCCAGCCCCCCTGCGGATAGACACCATACCAGCCCGATCCAGCTTTTTCAGTATCTTATAGGCAAATTGCCTGGGAACCAGCTCTCTTTGACAAATTTGCTCTATGGTCTGCTGCTCTCCGTTCTTTAGAGCACGCAGAATACGGATTGCATAATCAGACTCTCTTGTTATCATCATGACCATATCGCCTTCTTTGTTAAACTTCTAACATTTATCATTATTATAGCAAATTTGATAATTTTTATCAAGTAGAAGATGGATATTTATTCGGTTTAACTGTTTATTTCTTGCTCTCTCATTCTTCTGTTTACAAGCTTAGCTCAAAAATGAAATTCCGCAAGATATGTACTATGAAATATATCTTACAGACTTAATTCCATTTATATTTCGCAAATCGTTTATGATTACTTCTTCATCTTTCCCTACACAATTTTGAATACCTATAATTACACTTTTAATTTCTTCTTTTTTATTATAAATTTGAATGGAGCCAATTTTCATTCCCATTTTCTCAACCACATCATGGAAATCAGCCAAATAGTCTACATTATCTAATTTTATTACAACTTCTATCCAGCTTCTCTTTCGAAGCATTCTTTCTTCTATCCGCTTGAGCCGTGCAATAATGACATACACAGCCAGGGTTGCAATAAAACCGCATTTAATATAGCCAATGCCCACAATCAAGCCGATACAAGCCGATACCCATAAGCCCGCAGCTGTTGTTAAGCCGCGTATTTTTGATTTTCCTGATATAACAATGCTGCCTGCTCCCAAAAAGCCGATCCCGCTTATTACCTGTGCGCCAAGTCTTGACGGATCACCCGCACCATATTCCATGTAAACATACTCTCCAGTAAGCATCACAACCGCAGCGCCTAAACAAACCAACATATAGGTCCGCATTCCTGCCGGTTGATTGGCTTTTCCCCTTTCAAGGCCAATCACTCCACCGCAAATCATAGCGGCAAAAATTCTTAAAATTGCACTTAAAAATTCCTTATCAAATGTTATATCGATCATCTCACGAACAATTTTCATGATCCACGCTTCTTTCTCTCTGTATTTGAATGAGCTTCTATCATGTTCAGCATTAACAGCGCAAACGATTGAACGTTCAAATCCAATCATAAAAGAGGGGTGGAAACTTATATACAACGAAACGAATCGACCTATAACATTGACATATATCCGCATTCTACATATATGTATATTGTATTTCAGTTATACCTTTACATATTGAAAGCCCTTCTCCTTCAGCTTATTTGCAAAATCCGTTGTAAAGTGTATACAAAAAACCTTATTTCGTAAGTTGACCGGTATACATTTTTCCAATTCCTCTAACGGAAGATGTGATAAATGTGAAGTTTTAAATTCTGTGGTATCCTGATAGATCCGATCTATATTTCCTGCCATAAAATCTTTGTAAATATCTTGCGGTATTTCATAGGAATCACCACTATAATAGATTTTCTTTCCTTCCCATTCCATTATATATCCATAACAGGAAATATCATCTGCATGCTTTACAGATATTGCTCTCATTTTTATTTCATCGTTTTTAAATGCATAGCATTCCAATCGATCATAGATGCTACTTGCAATACCCATTAGGTTCAAAAGCTTCCACAAATCATCCTTTGGATAAACCACTGACACTTTTTTTCTCAGCACAAAATAACAATAGGAAATAATCGAAGCAAGACTCCCAATATGATCCCCATGCATATGCGTGATAAAAATTGTTATTTCTTCGTTGCGCTTTAAGATTTCTTCCTTAAATAATTTATAAAAAACACTTTCACCTGCATCAATTAAATACAAGTGCCGTCCAATTTCAATATAAGAACTTGTGTTTCCCAAAAGAGGATTAAATGCAGAACCGCATCCTAAAAACTGAAGTTCCATACGCCTCCCTTTCGAACCCCTTTTTCGATCAAGTAATCCGAACAATGCTGCGTCCAGTCCGTCTGGATAATATCAAAGCCTTTATCCGCTAACCAGCCCCATCCTTTCGCAGGATCATCCATCAGAGAAACGTCATCACTATGCCCCGCTGAAAGTGGTACCCGGCTGGAATAAAGAATTGAATTTCCCCACAAAACTTTACCTTTTTTATGCATCCTGTCAATGTAGCTCTCTTGTATAACCGGAGCCTTTTCATCCGAAAAAACCAATTCTGCTCCAACAAAATGGATATTCATACGTTCAATTTTTTCAGAGCAAGAATCTTCCTGCTTGTAAATTGGCATGTAATCGACTGTCGGGGCATACGCTTCAACCATTTTTAAGGCCTTCTCAGACGGAGCGCTTTTTAGCAAAATCTGATCTGCCATATTGTGATAATTGACTTCCTTCATTACGTCGTCTAAAACGTCAATACATCTGTCCAAATTAAGAATGCATTTACCTTTGTATCTTTCCAGAATCTCTTCAAAAGAATTGACCCTTAAGAAGGTCTGAGACAAGTCTCCATTACATAATCTCATTTCCTTAATTTCTTCCGACGTATAATCCTGAATGTATATATGCCGATCTAAGTGGCTTGGTTCCATTCCTGTATGAAAAACAAATATTTTCCCATCCACACTGCGGAACAAATCAAGTTCTAGTATATCCGCTCCTTCTTTTAAAGCAATATCGAAGGATGCTGTTGTATTTGGAGGAATATTCCCCCCTGAAGTTCCTCTGTGTGCCGCAACTAAAACACCTCTTTGTTTTCTTTGTTCCATTACCTTTAACATAATGCCTTGCCTCCTTTTTTCTTTTTTAGGAATATAGCTTTTATCTTCTCAAATCCACCATATCGTCCAAGCCATAAAGCCACCATAGAAATTACCATTAATACAACCGTATAAACAAATGCCATCGCTTGGGCATCGATCGTTGCTGTTTCATCTGTTGCCTGTTTAATTACAATTCCTAATGGCATAAATAATGGATGGCATAAAAATACAGATAAATCATATTCTGATAAAAGACTGTTAAAATTAAGCACAACAACCGAAAGCACAACTGGTAATATAATCGGAAGAATTACTTTTCTCATTGTATAATATGGCTTTGCTCCCATAGCCTGAGCAGCCTCTTCCATATTTCCGTCAAGTCCCACAAAGCCCGCTCTAATCATTCGATACGAAAATGGTATTTTAACAATGATGTATGCAAACAATAAAATGGCAGGCGTCGCAACCAATACCTGATTTGCTAATTGAAACCGTGGTTCATCATAAGTCATCATCAAGCCTAATGCAATCATGGTAGATGGCAACAACCAGGGAATTAAAATAAACGGTTCAAACAATTTATCATATTTTTTTCTTGCTTTTGTTACAATCCGGGCAACTACAATACATATAACTGCGACAATTGCCGCTGCCGCCAAAGAATATATGATACTTACCAAATATGGTCTGTATGCAGTGGAGGAACGAAATAATTTTGCATAGTTCTCCAACGTAAAGGATTCTTTCGTAATTTTACCTGTCTTAATCGTCAGGCCGTCTGTAAAAGAGAATATCAATACATTCATAATTGGCAACATATAAATGACAAACATTGCATAGGCAACTATATGTGCAATTACATTCAAGACCGGACTTTCTATTTTCTGTTTTTCCATTCTGGCTTTTGTTTTCGACACGGAAATAAAATTACCCTTACTTTCTATTTTCTGCATAATAAATAAAAGAATGGATGTGGCAATTCCCAGAATGATTGCTAATAGGGCTGCTATATCTCTTGAACCGGTCATTCCGGCAAATGTTTTAATCATCGGATTAATCGTCTGAAAATCAGGTCCCCCTACAATCAGCGGTCCGGACATTGTGCTCAATCCGGCAATAAACGTTAACACAGTTATTGCAAAAATGGTTGGCTTCATCGTTGGAAGCACAATTTTAAACAAAATACTTGCCTGGGACGCCCCCATATTTTTCGCCGCCTCAATCGTATGATAATCCAGATTTCTTACTGCATTTGTAAGAAACATCATGTGATTGGATGTCCCAGAAAAGGTCATAATAAACAAAACAGCTCCAAAGCCAACAAACCATCCCGCATCAAGATTCGGAAAGAAATTCATAAGCACTTTTGTAACAATTCCTGTTTCTCCATATACAAATTTATACCCCGTTACCAATACAACGCCGCCGTAAATTAAGGTTGTCATAAATCCAAGACTTAATATTTTAGAACCTTTAATATCAAAATACTCTGTAAAAAGTACAATTAATATTCCCGAAATATTAACTGTAATAACCGATGCCATTGCAAGCAGGAAGCTATTTCTTAAGCTGTTCATTGCCCTGGCGGATCTCATTACTTTATCAATCGCTTCTAAAGTAAAATGTCCGTCTTTTACGAACACTTTAAAAATCAAATTTACATTAGGAAGTACCAAAAAGCTAAAAATAAACCAAATTAATACCCACTTAATCACTAAGCCTAGAATATTCACAGAGTCTAACTGCAGCTTCTTTTTTAAATTTGCCATAATATCCTCCCTTAAAACTGCATAATATCCTCAGGAGCAATATACAGATCCATAAACTCTCCTTCATGACGCAAGAAATTTCCATCATTTGTATGTAAATATTTGATGATTTTTCCACAGCAGGACAATGTATACTTTGTAAAAATACCATTAAATTCCAAATCCTCTACTTGACCTGTAATTTTGGCTCTGCCAGTCTTATTTTCACTTGAACATCTCTCAATTCTTATGAAACCGGTTTTCTTCAAATCAAAGTCCGTATTTAATTGCCGGTTGATTTCCATCAGGCAATTTCTTCCTAACCGATTAATATCGCCAATAAAATCACAAACAAATTCACTTTTCGATTCATTATAAATTTCATTTGGCGTCCCAACCTGCTCCACATAGCCATTATTAAAAACTGCAATACGGTCGGATAACGTCAGCGCCTCTTCCTGATCATGGGTTACATATAAGGTCGTAATCCCCAGATCCTTTTGCAGCCTTTTTAATTCCTTTCTCATGTCTATGCGAAGCTTTGCATCCAGGTTAGATAAAGGTTCATCCAAACATAAAATTTTAGGCTCCAAGACAATCGCTCTTGCTAAAGCTACCCGCTGCTGCTGTCCTCCTGATAACTCTGATACATTCTTTTTTAATTGTTCATTCGTAATTTTTATTTTCTCTGACACTTCATGGATTTTTTTATCAATAGCGTTCTTTGAACATTTTTTTACCTTCATTCCAAATGCAATATTTTCATAGACTGTCATTGTAGGAAACAATGCATAGCTTTGAAATACCATCCCTATATTTCTCTTTTCCACCGGCAAATGGGTCACATCTCTGTCACCAACAAAAACCTTTCCTTTTGACGGCGTTAAAAATCCAACCAACGCCCTTAAGGAGGTTGTTTTTCCACAACCACTGGGGCCAAGGAAGGTGAAGAATTCGCCTTCCCTGATGTCAAGGTTTAAATTTTCAATGGCAACAAACTTTCCATAACTAATTTCAACATTTTCATATTTTACCATGATATTCTCCCTGGATGTTTACCGGACATACTCAAGTTCTGCTTTTTCTACCCAAGCGTCAATATTTTTTGAAATAAATTCCCAGTCCAGATCCTGTGCTTTTAAACGCTCCATAAACGCTTTTACATCATCTGACGCACCAAGAAGCGCTTCTTTCTGACAGGGAATGGTGCCAAAACTATCCGACCACTGAAGCTGTACCTCAGAGCTTCCAAGCCAGTTAAGGAAGTCTACACAATCATCATATTTTTTCGTACCCTTTGTAATTGCTACTGATTCAACAACAAATGGCTCGCCTACTTCCGGCGTCATAATCTGAAAATCATAGTTTCGTGCCTTTTCCTCTGCCAGAACACCGGAACCCCAATGCATACTCAGCGGATAAGCGCCGTTGATTACCTGTCCAATATTATCCTCACCTGACGCAATCCGATGTGCATTTCCTAAATATTTCTCTGCGATTTCCCAACCTTCATCTGAAATCCCAAGCTCTCCCTCTTCATCTGCGTAACGGCTAATAATACTTGCAAATATTGTTTTGCCAGTACCTCCACCCAATCCATAAATTTGATATTTATTTTTATATTTATCCTTTACTAAATCTGTCCAATCTGACGGCATATCTTTAAAATCTGCATTTCCGATTAAGAGCAGCGGTGTAATGGTAACTGGATAATAGTACCCGTCAGTATCGATCAACTCAGCATCTACTCCATCTACCCAATCCGGTTTCCATGTCTGAATCAGCTCATTTGCTTTTAATTTTTCATACTCAATGCTATTGAGTCCAAACACAACGTCACAAAGAGAATTATTCTTTTCAGCAATCATTCGTTCAGACATTTCAGAGGCTCCCAATGATACTACTTGTACTTCAAATCCTGCCTCCTTGGCTTTATTAGTCAGCCATTCATCACGGCCATCCGATCCACTGTTGGTGTATACTACAATTCCTTCGCCTGCCTTACTATTGTCTTTCGTTCCTTCTGAAACACCACCTGTTTCTTCTGCCTTTGCAATTTCCTTTGTTGCATCTGTCTGAACAGAACCACGTTTGCACCCCGTTAGCAATGACACTGCCAACGTTGCAGCCAGCATTAAGCTTCCTATTCCCTTTCTCATTTTATATTTCCCTCCTTTTGGTTGTTGTTTCTGTTTCTCTTATGAATCATATTATATATTTAATTTTGAAACGTGTCAATTATTTATGCATTTTTTCTCTTTTATTTCTAAATATCCTTCCTTATTTTCGTTTATTTTGCCAATATACTTTTTTATTATATTAGAAAAAACGAATCAAATTAAAATTATTTTTGCATATTTCATGCTTGTTTTATCTTTAGTTTTATTCTTAATTGTATTTATTTTACTTCACCTTAATCATTTGTTCTTTGCCTCCCTTCACCATTAAAACGTTTCAAATTTACTTTAAATTTTAAATACCTTTTGTCAAATTATCTAGTATCTTTACGTAAAATCCACGTAAAAAACGGGTGTGGTTCTCAACCACACCCGTCATTCTATAATTCCCGCTCAATCATTTGCTGCGCCTTATTTAATGCATTCTCTTCTGACATCGAGCCCATTAACACACTCTTTACCGCTGTTCCTATGATATTCAAAAAGGTTTTTTCATCAAATGGTTTATCATAAGCTTCCGATACTCTCTCTGTATGCGATCGCTTAAAACATTGCTCAGAAAGCTCCAACCATGGAAATGTATTAATAATATCATATTTATTATACGTTTTAATACAAGGCGAGACACTTCCTAATGCTGCCATTCCCGACGCAACCGGTTCTTTCGTGATCCATTTAATAAATGCCGCTGCATCTTCTTTCTTTTTACTATTCTGAGAGATTCCTAATGCTCCGCCTCCATACATAGGATTGTCTCCCGGAACCATGGCAAAGCCTATATTACCTGCAACCTTCGTATTTGTCCCTAAGATCTCTGATGCATAATTGCTAAAATTAATCATCATAACAAATTCTCCGTTTGCAAATCGTTGTGCAGATTCATTCCACCAGTGAGAGGTTGTTTTATTCGCATACCGCTGCGCAATGATTAATTCGTGAAGGGCTTTTTTTCCTGCTTCATCATCAACCACGATTCTTCCGTTTTCATCAAAAAGATTTTTCTTATGGCTAAATATTCTTGCTAAAAATTCCGACGAAGCAACACCTGTATTCCCTAATGTTAAACAAGAATGATACGATACATCCGGCTCTAACCCTTTTGCAAAAAACTCTGCAATCTGATTATATTCCTCAAAATTCTCAGGTATTCTTAATTCCCTCTTGTAGCTTTCTCTAAACATTCGTTTGTAAACTGTATTTTCAAAAAGATCTCTTCGATAAAACAACAGCTGAACGCTTGGTGTAAAGGGGAGGGCATAGGCTTTGCCTCTAACATAAGAGTATTTTTTTATTAATGGTTGGATATAACCTTCAAATAACTGAGCCATATCAGAATATACTTCTTCCAGCGGAACTAGGAGTCGCTGGGCAAACCATGACAGCCATGTAACATCCACTCTAAAAACATCATATATATTCGAAAATTCAACATTTGAAAATTGATCGTAAATATCATTATATGAAAAAACGGATACCTTCACCTCTGTTCCAGTTTCCTCTGTGTACAATTTTGCAAGCCCTTGCATTATGCTTGCCTCCGGGCCTTCAAGAGTAATGACATTCAAACATTTTGAAGGAGCATTTTTTAATTCAATCTTCTTCCAGTTCCGGTTTCCGTCATTTTCAACCAAATGATCTTCCATAACAAAATCCTTTACTGGAGAATTAAGGATCTTATCCGCTACCTTTCTTCCTAACAAGCTATAATTCAGTTCATATTTAACAAAATTTCTTTCCGGCAAAGTAACTACAGGCGAAAGTGTTAAAATACAGGTTTTTCTTTCTCTATCGAAGGTGTCAAGTATCCCCTTAACCTTTTCTGCAAAAGCTATGTTAGATGTAATAATTGCATCATATTCCCCATCTAGTAAAATTGAATTCAACAGCGTATGTGATATCCGGTTAAGCCCAGTTGAAATTTGATAAATCTTCACTTTTAGCTTCTTGCTTAATACCACCTTCATTCCCAGAAAGAATTCTCTTTCGTTAGAATACTCTAACGAATCGGTAATCACAGCAATATGATGATAATTGTTTTTCACAATATATTCGGCAATTTTTTTCCCCGCTTTTTCATAATGGAACCCAAAATATTCCCCTCCATCAACCGGTTTTCTCTCTACAAAACAGACTTTTTCCAAACCATAATACGCTTTATTGTATTTTTTTTGGTTTAAACAGGTAACAGTGGCAACCCCCGCAGCCATCATGGATTTTGCCCGTTGAATCAACTCCATTTCAACCTGTGGATTATCATCCGATAATAATAGCTCCACCACATAATTGTTCTTTTCCGAAAAGCTTTTAATGCTGTAATATAGCTCTCTATATTGTTTGCACTCTATAGAAGGAATGATCACGCATATTATATTTCCTCTGCCCTTTCTTAAGGTTTTCGCACGTTCATTCATGGTATAACCTAATTTTTGAGCCGCCTCTTGTACACTTTTGATCTTCTCGCTACTGACATTCCCTTTACCATTTAATACATTTGATGCCGTTCCCTGTGAAACCCCCGCTTCTCTGGCCACATCTAAAATTGTAGGCATTTTTATCACCTCTCTTCATATTACGCAAAGAAATTGTAAAAACCATTTTATGAAACATATTATAAAAAAATATATTCTTAAAATCAACTGCAACTAAGAATAATAACAGCGTAAATTTTCCTTGCATCATTTTATCTTAGCTGATTCCTGATGAGCGGACGTATAAATTCTTTTATATCGGAAAACTATCCCGCACGCACAGCGCCCCATATCCCTCTTATGTCAAGTTAATGTCACAAACTTCTTTGAGCCAAAATCCCGGTAAGCCGCATAATTTCGTTGGGGTTATGGTAAGTTAGTGTCAAGTTTGGTGAAACTAATGATAAATTAGTGTCAAGTTGCTTTGGGAAGATTTACTCCTCCCCAAAAGCATAATTCCATTCAATCTCTACTCTCTTATCCTTGTAAATGATAACCTTTTTAATAAATACATCTACTACTTCCTGCGTCAACTTTTCCATCTGTGAGAACCGGATAATCTCTCTTATATCCTGTTTCGGTCGATTGTATTCCTCCGCAAACCTGCTAAATGCCAACTCTGCTTCTTCTATTTTACATGACAACTCCTCCATCTGTAAAGCGATTCCATCCGCCATACTGCGGTATTCTACGGCTCCTATCCGCTTCACAGCATAGTTTTCATACAATGTATCTTTCTCTGTCTGCAATCTCCGATACTGTCTCCGGTAATTCTCCAGTTCTTTCTTCAGTCTGCTCAATTCCTCTTTCTGGAATTGTACAAGACTCTCACGCTGTTTTATCAAATTTCCACGGCGCATCAACTCCCGGTACAATTCCGTCAACACGATTTCTTCCAAAATATCTGCTCTGAAATAGGTACAGCAATCCGGTATCTGCAGCAGGGAATGCTTTCTACACCAAAAATGATTCGGTTTCCTACAATTTTTGCTCTGTGGTTTATAATTGATCGCATACCCGCACCCGCCGCAGTATATTTTCCCCGTCAGTGGATGCTTTTCCCGTTTCCTTTTTGTGGACTGTTCCGGTCGGAAAGCAGACACCAGTGAAAATACCTCCGGCGTTATCAGCGGCTCGTGATGATCTGTAATGACCTTCCACTCCTCCTTTGGCACGGCAGTCCCGTTTTTACTCCCCACAGACCTGCGGACTGATTTGCCATAAGCCATTTCACCCAGATAGAAACGGTTATTCAGGATTCTCCTCACTGCCATATTGCTCCATGTATGATGCTCTGCCATTTTCCTCTCAGGATGACGCATCTGTGTAGCAGTTGGCATCTGCTTGGTAGTCAGCTCCTTTGCTATCTGCGTACTGCTCATTCCTTTTTCTGCCAATGAAAAGATATGGCGAACAATTTCTGCCTCCTTTTCATTAACAACCACTGTATTTTTTTTAGCCCTACTCTTAGCGTAACCAAAGGGAATCTGTCCGAATACATATTCCCCCTTTGCACATTTATTTTGAAACGAGGCTTTTACTTTAACTGATATATCCTTGCTGTACAAGTCATATAAAAGGGTCTGAAAAGCAGTATCCAGCGGGGTGGTACTTCCTTCATGCTCCCTGCTGTCATAATGGTCATTTACGGCAATGAACCGCACTCCCATAAAGGGGAAAATCTGGTTGAGATAATCACCCAGTTCTATGTAATCCCTTGCAAACCGGGACATATCCTTTACCAGAATACAACTGATTTTACTCTGCTTTACCTGTTTTAACATCTCCTGCAGCCCCGGTCTATCCATATTCGTACCTGAAAAACCGTCATCACAAAACTCCACAACCTCCTGTTCCATTAGTTCCGCATCATTGATGATATAATCTAAAAGCATTTTCCGCTGATTGGAAATACTGTTGCTTTCCTGCTGCTCTGTGGAAACTTTACCGTCCAAGGCATCATCCTCTATGGAAAGACGAAGATAGATTGCAATCTTTCTGCTGTCTGTCATTTTTCCATCTGCCCTTCCATCAGTGCATCACTGTATGTAAATAAAACTTCCACCCTTTTCCCTGGATACACATAGATTTTATCTATCAGCGCTTCGATAAGCTCCTTGGTAAGTACCTGTTCGCTTTTCAGTTTTACCAATGCCCGGACTGCTTTCAGATAAGTTTCGCCGTCACGCTCAAGGCTCACTTCCTGTTCTCTGAAATTCTTCTCTTGCTTCTCCAAATCTCGCATCCTGTTTTCCTTACACATTTTATATCCCACATAGTCTTTCTGTGAAAGACTGCCCGTGCGGTATGCCATATACTTATCGCTTTCTTCCTCTGCAAGTCCTTCTTTTGCATAAGTTACAGACCGAAGTCTCTGCTCCAGTTCCTGCTTATTATGATGGATGATTTCTCTTGCCTTATCCAGATACATTCTCTGTTTTTTCAGACCGATATCAAACTCTTTTTCAAACAGTGAAAAAAGAATATCCGTCAGCGCATTTTTTGAAATACGGTTAGAGGACGGACAATTATCCGTTTTAGTTGCCCCGCCATTCATACAAAAATAGCCATCCATGCGTTTTTTACTGTCATCCGCATAGTGTTTCACATAGCTATGTCTTGTCATTTTCCGCCCGCATACACCGCAGTATAGCACTTTGTCAAAAACATTTTCCCCGATAGGGCAGCCTTTCGTCGGATGATCATGGCTCTTTGTCTGATCCCTCAGTTGCCTCCTTACTCCGTCCGCCTCTTTCATAATCTCTGGTGTGATTAGCGGCTCATGGGCTTGTTCCTTTATCACCCAGTCATCTTCCGGCTTATGAATACGGTTACTTTCATCTCTTGCAGTAATGCTGGTTTTTCCCTGCACCAGCCTACCAGAGTAAGTATCACTTTTAATAATTCGTTCCACACTTCTTTTATCCCAGCCCTTGTAAACTGCATCCGGCAGACAGTAAACTTCTCCTGTCTTATGATAAACTGCCGGTGGATTGATTTTACGGATATTCAAATCATCCGAAACTGCCTTATAGCTTTTTGTTTCAGTAAATTTCTTATAAATATATCTGACAATCTCTGCTGTATTTTCATCCGGTATCAGCTTACGTATTGTGCCTTCCCAAGTTGCCTTATACCCATAAGGTGCAGGCCCGCCCACATAAGAACCTTCCTTTCTTCTCTGCGCCAGAGAAGCTTTTGCTTTTACAGAAAAATCCTTGGCATACATATCATTTACCAGATTCTTGATTTCCGATACCATCTGCTTCGTTTCATTACCGTCTGCGACTGTATCAAATCCATCCGCCACGGCTATAAAACGCACACCAAGAAACGGGAAAATCTTCTCAATATAATTCCCAGTTTCCAGATAATTTCTGCCAAAACGTGACAGATCTTTTACAATCACACAGTTAATGTCACCCATACGGACATCCTGCATCAGCCGCTGAAATGCATCTCTGTTAAAATTAGTTCCCGTTTTTCCCAAATCGATATAACAGTCTACCACTTCGATTTTGTCCGTATGTTTTCCGTTCCATTCCTCAATGAATTTTCTGGCAATCTCTATCTGTATCTCTACTGATTCATTCTTTTTCCCGTCTATATCTGCGGAAAGTCTGGCATAAATACCAGCCTTATACTGCCTATTCTTTTGATTCTTGGCAACACTCGCAGGTATGTCCAAACATTTCCCCACTGACTGTCTCTTTGATGTTCTTCCCATACTCATGCACTCCTTTCCCTGCCGCTTTCCTGCCCAGAAAGCACAGTGGCATATTCCTGCATGATCTGGTATTCATCCTGAAAATAAAATTCTATCTCAAGTCTTTTATTCTCATACACATAAATGCGCTTTACCAGACTCGTTAAAGTATGCCGGTCAATTTCAGTGAGTTTCAGGGAATCCTGAAATTTCGCCAGCCTTGAAGCACCGATCACACCATTCTGAAGCATCCTCCGTATCAGGCCCTGCTGCTTTTCCTGTGCTTCCCCCAGTTCTTCCGCTTTTCTTTGAAATTCCTTGTGCAAACGTTCAAACTCTGCCTTCGTTACGACATTCTGCCCCAAATCGTCATAGAGTCCTGCGCACAGACCGTAATACTTATCCTGCTCCTGTTTCAGCCTGGCAAGTTCCTTCTGGCATCCTGCAACTGCTTCCAGATTTGTCTCTTTTTCTTTCGCCTGTTCAAAAAGTTTACTCTGTACTAAAAAATCATTAGCATATCTACGAACTGCAATTCCTACCAGTTCCTTTAAAGTATTTTCCTCTATGCTATGACGGCTGCATCCCTCGCCTCGATTTTTTGTAGAACAGATATAGTACACCTTACCTGATTCCTTATACTGGATTCTGCGCCGCACCATCTGTTCACCGCAGTCTCCGCAAAACAGAAGCCCCATGAATGGATTTAAGCTTTTGCTTTCTGGACTTACCCGTCCGTCAGCCTTTAGCAGATTCCGTACCACTTCAAAGTCACTGTCTGAAATGATGGACTCATGGGTATTTTCCGCACGCACCCATTCTTCCTTTGGTTTCTCAACACTCTTTTTCACCTTATAATTGACTTTCTCTGTCTTGCCCTGTAGCAAATGCCCCAGATAAACCTCATTGGTTAAGATACGCTTTACTGAAGAACTGCTCCATTGTGAAGCGGAGGTGCCAGCAAACCCTCCCAAGTAGTTAAGTCCCGTAGATTTTTTATATTCCCTTGGGGAAAGAATGTGCAGCTCGTTCAGCTTCTTTGCAATGGCAGATACCGCCATTCCCTCAATTTTCCACCGAAATATCCTGCGTACAATCTCTGCCGCATAATCATCCACCACCAACTTATTCTTACTCTCCCGGGATTTGCGGTAGCCATATACAGCAAAAGGTGATAGGCATTCCCCAGCTTTCCGTTTCACTGCAAGCTGGCTTTTTACCTTGGTGGAGATGTCCCGGCAATAAGAATCATTAATAAAATTCTTGACTGGAAGCACAATCTGACGCTCTCCGGTTTCTCCCGATATGCTGTCGTAATGATCAGTTAAGGCAATGAAACGTACATCAAGAGCCGGGAATATCTTTTCTAGATATCTCCCGGCTTCAATGTAATCACGTCCAAAACGGGACAAGTCTTTCACAATCACGCAGTTCACCCTGCCCGCTTCAATATCTTTCATCATTCTCTTAAATTCAGGTCTGTCGAAATTACTGCCGGAAAAGCCATCATCCACATAAATGTCATAGAGTTCCATATCCTCCTGTTCATTCAAAAATGAACGAATCAACTCCCTCTGACTTCCTATGCTGTTGCTTTCGGCTTTAGATACGCCATTTACCATGACGTTGCCATCATGCTCCGCTTTCATATTGTCATCTCTGGAAAGACGCAGATACATGGCAACAAAGAATTTAGATTGTTCTTTCATATTATCACTCCTGACTTTTTTTGTTAGGGGGAAGCCAATGGCTTTTCCTTTCCATAAAATCAGGAGTTACGCTGATTTGTCCTGATATTAGGTTAGCATAAATAAACAGATTTTTCAATCTAAACATGAATTTTTCAAATATGAATTTCGGATAACCTTTGCAGATATTCTGTCATTTTATCATCTATGCTGGCTCCGTCTTTTTGAAACCTGACCTTAACTACATAATCACCGATTCGGTTAACATAGATATTGTTCGTCTGCCTTGCAAACGCATCCAGTTTCTTCTCCACAGGCAGAGATGTATCAATCTCTATGTCTCTCAAATCAGTCAGAGTGGAAATATCTACCGTCCTTATATCCACGGCAGCCATTTCTTCAAGTCTTTCTTTTGTCAGTTCCAAGGCTTCTCTCCTTTCTGAGCAGCGTATGTTTGCTGCTATCTAAGTCTATTCCTTTATCAGATTGTCCTATTACACCACACTATTTTCCGCCCATTTCTTCCATCGCACTCATACATTCCCCAGCCCTGACAACTGCAATGCAAGCTGCCAGAGCTATAAGAGGCAGTGTGCCCGTTGCAATGCTAACTATGATTCCCATGGTTTTCATTCTTCCTCTCGCTCCTTATCCATAAAATAACTGTCTGCTTTCTTCCTTATGATAAAGTCTGCCACATCCATGAGCCTGTCCGTCACCGGCATGGTGGGCAGGGTATTCAGAATTTCCGCCCGGTATCTGCCACGCAGGGATGCCCTGCTGTCTAAGATGGAAAATACCGCCGTGTCCTTTTCCCTGCGGATGCCACGCCCGAGCCACTGTCTCAGTTTCATCAGCATTTCCGGGATAATGATGTCCCTGCGGTATAAATCAAAGTCCTCATACTGGTTTCTCTGGTATTCCATGACCGGATCCGGTACAGGAAACGGCAGTTTTACCACAATCAGGCTGGAAAGTATATCCCCTGCAAGGTCAATTCCCTCTCCGGCACTGTCGCTGGCAAACAGCACTCCGTTTCCGCTTCTTCTAAAACTGCTTATCACATCCAGTCTGCCTCTGCCCATGAGAAACAGCGGATAATCAGAAATCTGTCCCTTCAAACCATAAAACACTCTCTCCATGAGCCAGTAGGATGTAAAAAGGATCAGGGTATGCCCATGGGTGGCAGATACAATCTGCAAGATTTCCTGCATGACCGCCTGTATGTACCTGCCATCCCGGATATCCGGAAAAGGCATACGCTCCGGTATATAGAGCAAACCGTTGCTTTGAAAATCAAAGGGCGAGGGCTTGCTGGTTTCTATGATTCTTGATGGAGCAGCAAAGGAAATTCCTGTCATCCTCTTAAAGTGAGTAAAATCGCCTCGGACTGACATGGTACCTGACGTGAAAATTACCGGCATCCGTCTGCTCCAGATGTCACGGAATAAAATCTGTTCCAGTTCCATGGGAATCGCACATAGGGCAAGCCTTCCGTTCTCCCTTTTTTCCAGCCAGCAGATGGAATTTCTGCTGTTTAAAAATACGGCTAGCTTGTCCGCCAGCTCCTGACAATGCTTTTTCAGGCTTTGCAGACGCATTTTCTGTCCGCTGTTTTCCTGATAGGATAAGGGAAGCTTCTCTAAAACCTTTACCATGTGCTTCATGTAAATTTTTTCCATGGAACCTACCACGATTTCAATCCTGCTTCCCTCTCTGGTGTGGTTTCCTGCTAAATCTCCCGCCAGTCTGTCAAATATCTGTCTGTTATATTCCACAAGCTGACTCCGCAATACAGCAAGTTCATCCATGGCTGCGGTTCTTCGGTTTACTTCACTCAAAGTTACGATGAGTTCCGCATCCTGCTCATCCCAGACTGTGCGATACATCTGTCTTGCAGCATCTATCAGCTTGTGAGACTCATCGAACACCATTGCCCCATATTCTGGAAAGAGGGGTTTTCTGTCCTGCTTCTGTCCGATCAGGTCGGCAAGAATATAATTGTGGTTCGTAATTTGAAAATCAAAACTATCCGTCATGCACTTTTTCTTAAAATTCATAAATCTGCATAAAAACGAATAAGGGCATGACTTATTGCAGCGAAACACGTTGATTCGGCCTTTTACATAGGGTGTCAGCACAGTATCATCCAGATCAATCCTGTCCGCTTCCTTCTCCCCCAGCCTTGCCAGTTCCAGTATCAGATCAGCATCCGCTTCTCTTTGCAAATTTTTTATGGATGTCTCGTATATCTTCAATCTGGAGTCACAGACATAATGCTGTTTTCCTTTTCGCACCACAAAGGATAAAGGCTTGTCAATTACATGGTGTTCTAAAAGAATCCCGGATATCTGCGGTATGTATTCCTCTGTCAATGCTTTCTGCAAAGCTATGGTAGATGTAGATATGACCGCCGGAGCTTTCTTATCTGAATAAATGTTATGTACCGTTAGTGCAAGAATATATGCATGTGTTTTTCCTGTTCCTACTTCCGCCTCACATAAAGCCAATTTGTTTTTCTGCAATGCCCGAAGCATCTCCAGAGAAAGTTCTTTCTGTTTTACCCGCAGATTCATTCCATGTTTCGGTAGAATCTCATCAAATAAAAATATCAATAATTCTTCTGCACTCTTTGCCATCGTTACGCCTCCTAAAAATTGTTAGTGCCATCAAGCAGCACAGGAATAGGCTGGAAGGTATCGGTTTGGCTTTTTACTAACAAAAATGAGCTTCCATCCAGCCCATGATTTCTACTGCTTTATAAAAAGGTGCATCAGCCATCCTGCCGGTAAGCAGGCATCATAAAAGCCGCCCACATTCTTTCTCAAACGTGGGTGTGCATTTTCCCGTCACTTATGCGGGCCATCGCTGGAAGTATCATTATCTCCGACCGATATCATCGCATCCTGCCCCACCACGGACAGTAAAGCCACAGATAGTTCTCGCTTGGAATAATCCGCATGGCGTACCTTGACTTGTGCTTTCCGGCTCTCCGGCCGGTCGGATGTGTGCCTGATGCACAAATATGAAATTGTCAATGTACCGTAAAAGGGGATTTTTGAATAAAAGAAAACCCCTTCACCTAATTAGCCGCTAGGTAAAGGGGGCTGCCGAAATAAAATTATTTTTTACAACAATTTTCTCAATTTCTCTAAAATCTTATATTTTCGTGACTGCAGGGTTGTTCTCGCAATACCCAAATGCTTCGCCAGTTCCACTTCGCTGATCTCCTGATAGAACAGAGCATGAATGATAGCCGTCTCCTCCTCTGTAAGTGTATGTAGTACCTCATTCAATTTCTCCAGCATAACTGCCCGGACTGCAGCATCCTCGACATTCTCTGCTCCCTCTGCGAACTGCTTCTCTGTCTCTAAAAGCCGCTCATAAGAATCTTCCCTGCTGGGAATCACAATCATCTCTCCGGTTTCCTTATCCACCCTTGTATGTTCCTGCTTCAAATCATGGGTAAAGTATTTCTCCTTGCGCTGCCCTTTATAATACGTCTCGTAAAGTTCCTTACTGACCTCAAAGGTTTGTCCGTTCAATCCGATATAATATTTTTCTCTTTCTGCCATCTGCGGCCGTCTCCTTTCCGATTTTGAAAATTTTCAAAATCGAAAAGGGCGGCGCCCGGGCATAACGTAATATATTTAAACCTGGATTATTCACGACGAAGTCGTGGAAGTGGCTGAAAACCACATAGTTACTGTATTTTTGCTGAATATTGCCTTTCACTTATCAAGTGAATAAAAAAAAGAGCATCCATTTATGGTAAAATTAAGGTGTCCAAAATCTTAACAAACCAAATAAAGGAGCTCTTTATGAATATTTTGATGGAGGTGATTTATCCTCCGATATATCCTGCGTATAACCATTCATTATTTACCAGGCTACCATAGAATCGTAAGTAAACGTATATTCACTGACTTTTTGTCAACCATCGATATATTTTTTCCGTCCATGAAATCACAAGCAACATAAATAATATCATAACAAATATAATCATCGTATAATATAACCGGCTAAAAAATTATGAAAACATAAATATGCAAGCAAAATCATTTGGCATATTATATATATAATGATTTGCATGTTCATGGATGTGTTTACATTCATTTTTTTAATGACTTTAAATAAAAAAACAAAATATGAGTGCAGTGCAAATCATTATCCCTGTCAAACTCAGTATAACATTTTTTAGGCTGAACAATAGAAATCCATTAGAAACAACGCTGACTATTAACCCTAAAACAATAGAAAAAAATGTGATGCTTTATTGATTGCCATGTATACTCACCAACTCCTTATAAATTCTTGAGCCTTTGTCTTTGAATATAGGTTCATAAATCCAACCGTAATTACTCTCACCTACTCCACTATCAGATATTATAGAGTGTTTTTCTGTATGCTGTAGCAACATCTCCATCTGCCGAAACTCTGAAGCCCACAAGCTTATTGCCTATATCCCCACTGGCACCTACTTCGGCTGTTAAACAGTCCATACCAACAGTTCCTTTTAAGCTAGAAAAAATTAATAAGTCATTTCTATTATGTTAATTTTCGCCATTTTGTGTCCAACTTATGGACTATAGTCCACTATTATCCAACACACGATTAAATATTTTATACAAAGCATTACAACAAATGCTCTATCATGCACCTTACCCTATTTCCTTTATCTTTTCTTTATATAGCTCTACTAATTTGCTTTCTAATTCAATACCTTTTGCCAATATATCCTGTAACTCTTCAATCGATATATATCTTTTAATTCTATAATCATCTACCATTTCACCATCCCAAATAATTCTATATGAATTAAAATCCATGCTGTAATCATTAAATGGTGTTCCATATCCTTGTTCTTGATACTCTTGTGCTGATAATTCTACAAATATTGGATAGCTGTCATCATTCAAAGATAATGGGGTTTCATCCGCACGCTTTGATTTTGTTATACCAAGATTCACATCATTGCCTAAGTCAACAGATATTCCATCTACTCCAATATCCAGTGTATATACAGTATTGCTATCACTCAATTTTATAATTCCTCTTTCTGCATAACCTATTCTTTTATTAAAATCTAAATCCCATTTATTTTGTTCTTCATCCCAATCATATACATCTCCTACTTGATAACATATTTTCAAATCATATCCCCATTCTTTCAATGTATCTTCATATAAACTAATATTTCCTATTATGTGTGATACCATTTCTGTTCTTATGTTAATATATTGCTTCCTTTGATAGTAATTATGCGCCTTTATAATAGTGATAACAATGATTGTTACTACTACTACCAAAGTAATCGCTCTACCTATTATTTTTTTCACTTACTCATACCCTCCTCTAAGTATTTAATAAACTCTTCCATTGTTTCTATAATGCTTGGACCAGTTAATTTTCCTTGATCTACTAATTTGTGATTTTCTTGTAATAATCTATCTACATTTCGATTATCCAACACACGATTAAATATTTCCTCACCATTCACAACTACACCACTCTCCCTCACCGCACTAGTAAACAATCCATCCTGAATATTTTCTATAATAAATCCTTTGACTCCACTCTGAATATAATGGGCACCCATGTCCACTGTCATTAAATCTTCTTTTATATATTCTAAACCTGCACTAATGTCACCATTACCATAAAAGCTTAAAAATTCATCTACTCTATTTGTTTTGCCTTTCTCTACTTCTGTATTATAATTTATCATTATTTCAAGTGGGTCTTGATTACTGGCAATCATTCTATTATAAATATTAGTAGCATCAACATCTGAGTTCATATCATCAATTCCCATCCTTGCAGAATAGACATCCCCTTTATAGCTTCCTAATGCATTCATCTTTCCTATAAAGCCATCCATTGTATTATGTGTAAACGAGTCATCTGCAAATATCGCATACTGTACTAATTCATGAGCGAAGTCTTTTTGTATAGGTTTTTTGTGCTGTCTATTTATCGTTTCATATAAGAATAAGACTTCTTCTTCACTCATTCCTAGAGATTTTAAATATAATTTTGTATCATCTGTTGAAGGAATGTCTCCACTAAGTTTCCATCTAATCCCGTCTCCACCATCATAATTATCACATAAAGAAGATAACTTAGAAAAAATAAAATGAATTTTTTCCTGGCCATTCAATTTCCTAATACCTGTATCCTTTAACAATAACTCATAGGCTGTCCTTATAATACTGCTCTCTTCAGGGCTGAATCCATAATTTGACTCCATCATGTCGGTATATCCCATTTTCTCATAATAATCTTGCTTATCTCCATAATCCTTCTCACTCATGATGTGTTCCTGCCCCGAAGTCACAATCATAATAACTCCGCCATGCTGACACACCAAAAAGGAGTTGGTTGTAAGTGCATAGTGCCCATCTTCACCGATTTTGGTGCTTTTATGAGCATTTTCCCATGTGCCATTTTGGATACACGCCTTGCACTGCACACCACGCACCACTGCATCGCTTATTTCCCCTGGCATTGGATGCCCATTTTCATCCAAAACTTCTTTTGCCAGAGATATATTTGGGTCTGTATCAGTAGGCTTGCTGTTCGTTCCGTTACACACGCCAAAAGAGGTTATGTTAATATCATTCTTTACCATGGCATCAATACCTGCATTACAATCTCCACTGTGCATAACAGGATTTTGCCCAATGTATACACCATGACACTTCGGCAAGTTTAGTTTGCGATGATGACTTCCATGAGAGCATTTCAGTAACGCACCACGCACCACATATTCTTCGGGCTTCATCTGGGTAGCTGCAAATGAGGCAGCTGCATTAAAAACCTCATTATCTTTGTTTGCCTCTAATATTTCCTGAACTTCTTCATTGGTTTCTGCCGCTGCCAGTTTATCTAAGCTTGCAGAAAGTTCTTGTTTATATTGTTCTCGTTCTTTATCCGTGTTGAACGTTAAGGTTCTATCCGTGGCTTGATTATAAGTTACCATCGCATCTAGCATTTTGTCATAGTTTTCTTGCTCTATTTCTTCAAAGGTTTTCTCTTTGCTCATTTTATAACCCCCTCACATCAACCTCTTTGATACCAAACCCCCTGGCACCACGCTTTAGCATACTTTCCAGCATATCAAGCCGTATCACAGCATAATTGCTTGTAGAATCTCCTATATAGAAAAGCTCATGACGTTTTACTTTTTCGTACTCCAACTCAGCACATTCAATATAACTTTTGTCTATATTCAGCTTACTATTTTCAGTCAAACAGCTTATTCTTGGGATGAGTGGTAGATGATATACCTTATTTGTGTCTTTATTCATAAGTACCATCTTTTTAGATCTTGTATAAGGGTGATACATTTTTATCACATCAAAACAAAGTTCCGACACCAACAAAAAGGGGGAGGAAAGTATATCTACAAAGTCAATAGCAGAGCCTTCATATATAGGAAGTGTTGTGATATCAGGGAATAGATGATAGGCCTTATCTCGTAAATGAGCAGTAGGAATGCTTGTTGTTGGTATATGCTGTATAGCAGGCATGCCCCCATAGCGTCCATCCTTTTGTATGAAAAAGTACTTCATTTCCCCACCTCCCAAGCATAAATCTCCATTTGTTGTTCCATATATGCACCAAAGGTTATCGTTACTACATCTTCACATTCTACACCTTCTACCTGAATTTTAGATAGAATATGGCTTATATTGCTTTTTAGCATTTCCACCACTTGTACGATATACGCAAGTACATACACCTTTTGTATTTCTGCCACATCCGATTCCTTATAAGGCTGTCTGTGATAAGATAGCAGCTTACGAGTCTGCTCTGTATTTTCCTTTATAAAGTCAGATATATATGGTATTTTAAACTCTGTAAAAACATCCACTTCATCTATATAAAATCGTTCGTCATAGAAGTTGATACCTAATGAATAACTTTCACTGATCATGCTGCTAAGCAGTGCGGAAACAGAAATATACTTTATTTTACCTTTTCCTTGTTGCTGTTTTCTATAAGCCTTCTCAAAGCCATTTTGCAGGGCTACAGAAAACAACTCCCATAAATCTTGTTCATGCTTTTTCAATATGACAGTATGCCCTTGCATATTCTTTATAAAGATATCCTCTAAAGATTTATCCTGTAATCCACCTGCGTAATCCATAGGCTCCTCCTCTACTCTATTTGCACTTTATCACCAAGCATATCAATATTATTTTCAATCTTCATTGAGGTAGAAGATTGCTTAAATTCAATGAGTTCTGTTCCAACCATATTGATAGAGCTGCCAATACTGGTCATCTCGATTTCAGACTCAGATTTAATCAGAATCATGTTAGGGCTTTCTATGGTAATGCCTTCTTCATCATCTATTTTAATTGTTGTTCCATCATTATTGGTGAATAGAAGCGTTTTCGGTGTAAACATTACCTCTTTCCCATATTTCGTTTTGATTGATTTAATGTCCGGATTACTTCTTGGCGGCTCTGCCTGACTTGGTGCTTGTCCTGCTGCTTGATTATCTTGCACGTGCACCGCGCTAATGGCATAGCTGTGGTGTTCTTTTTCTGTCGGGAAATATATCCGCACACTATCATTTTCCTCCGGCATACAGTACCACCCTGTTCCATCGGGGGATGAATACACCGTAGAGTAAGGAAATAAGACTGCACCATCTTGAATGCCATCTTCGTGGATATATGCTGTTACCTTATCCTTTGATACAGAGGTAATATGTGCACTTAGGGAAGCCCCCACAATTTTAGGATTGTACTTTTTAGAGAGATATAGTCCCATTTGCTCTTTCATCCTATATTGATGCACAAGCTCAGCCCCTGTGAAATGGCTATTAATTTCCGCAACAATATACTTTTTTCCTTTTACTGTTGTACAATTTCCAATTTCATAAACTTCTCTACTGGAAAAGGTAATCATAGAGTTCCCTTTATCAATGGAATAGGGCAGTTCTTCTTCATCACGTCTTAAATCTTGGGTAATTTCTCGCCTTATTGCGTAATCTTCTGTAAGTTCAAAGCTTTTGTTGTTATTTGGTATGCCAAAATAATATTTAACTCCGCCACTCAAATAGGCCGGGCAAATACTTGTGTGAAAGTGGGTAGCTAACCTTTTTACAAATTCAAAATCAGTTTCACCATATTGCACAATCATACGGTTGATTGCAGCACCATCACCACTAGACAAAATACACCCATAATCACCATAAGTATTTAGTTTTTCTAAAACAGCATTGTAGGTGGTTCCTGCGTTTTGAAAAACTCTTGTCCGTTTCGCAGTATCCATTAAGTAAGTGCTGCTAATACAATTTAACTGCAAGATTCTGCTATCTCCTGTTTCTTGTATTAAAAAGTCTTTTACTATCCCGGAAAAAATTAATTTTTGTTGGTTTTCATCATCTAATATCATGAGTGCAATAGATGTATTCTTTATCGTCGTACTCATCAATGCTTCTTCTTGCTTTTCAGATATACGACCGGAGAACTTTACAGTTGCATGATTGTTTAAGCTTTTATGTATATCAATATTTAATATACTAATAAATTCAAAGGGTAATAACTGTATTCTTATATCACGCATCTTGAGAGCCCTCCTTACAATTTTTAATGCTATGTATGACTAACTGTGCAATCTCTTTGTATTCCTCCATGTCTTTCATCATACAATTAAAAATTCCATGGAGAAGCTTACCATCAATGACTGTCACATAATAAATATAGTAAATTTGCTCATCAATGGCATATCCTTTAAAGTTAAACCAACTGATCACACCATCCTCTAAGTAGTCTGTTTTTTCCTCATAAAAGATATTTGCAGGATTCACCTTCCGTATCATATCTTTAAAGGTTTTTGCAACATCAGGCAATTGTTCTGTTGTAACCGGCTGTTCAAATAAGTTAAACGCAAAGTTTGTTGCCCCCAGTAAGTCTGTTTTGATCACCTGTGGACGTTGGTTAGAAGGGTATTTAATCTGTGCGATCTTTTTAGGCATATCAATAAAGGTTTTGGGCAGCATGATTGACAGCTTCTCATCGAATAATCTCACTGTTTCAAATTCGACAAATTCTCCTTTAATATATACACCCTCCTCAAGAGAGATTTTTCTGTTTTTATTTCGCATTTCGATAATTTGTTCATCTAAAAATTCCATCACAACTGCCTCCTTAATCAACAATGACTTTTCTTCGCTCCACAGGTTTTTTCTGTGCAACTTTTACTCTGCTTTTTTCTGCCATTAAGATATTATTTAGCTCTCGGTACAGCCGATGATTGCTCACTTTTTCAAAGTGAATATCGGCTTTCAGCCTAATGTAAGCAGCAATACCGTCGGCTGTTAATACGCCATTCCCCGACAATGCCATGATACAAAAGCTCTGATCCAATGGATTCTGTGGTGCTATCGCCAACAGCTCTGTTGCATATCGCTTTACAATTTGGGGATGGAGTGTGGGCATACCAATGCCTGCATAGGAGGTATGAATGAGGTTGATGGTGTCAAACTCGGTTATCATATCGTCAAATCCATCATAAAGATCACGGAGTCTTGCACCACCTTGCAGCTTATATCTACAAATCTCAATTTCATCCTCCGTAGGCTTTTCTTCCGAAAGAGCAATACGAAACGAATAGGTATCTTCTGTGAATTTGTTCTCCCTTGATATTAAGGATAATTTAATATAGGTAAGGGTATTCGTAGGCTGATAAGGGATTTTTACATCCTGCTCTAACAAAAAAACATGATTGCCATACTTAAAGATACCGGAGCCTATCACAATATCCTTCCCGACTACCGATACCAAAAAGCCAGATAGGATACCGTCAGAATATGCACCATAGGTTAAGTGATTCCATACATAAATATGACTGGATAGTGTTTGCATGGTTTGTGTGGTCAACAACACACCATCTTGAAATTTGGGTTCTAAGATTGTAATGTTATACATATGTATCTCCTTTCTGTATGGGACTACTATATATCATCGTGTTCCATCAAAGAAGTTTGTTAGCCATCCCTCTGTTTCAAAGGAGAAGAACTCCTCGTCCATGGTAAAGAGTGTCTCGTTCAAACGATAAACCGGTATGACACAAAATCCCCAGTCCTGCTCTTTTGGTAGAATGATAAACTTCATTTCTCTTTCTTCAATGTCATCCAGGTCATCTTGAATGATTTGCCCATCATATTTTTCTACCATTGCATCAGAGTCTGTTTCATAAAACTCTTTTGGATTTTTAGATAAATGATAGGTATATCGTGTATCTCCATTTGCATCTTTCAAGAACAGCTTTAGGGTCACATCTGCCATGTTTCGTGAGATATAACCGTACACTTGTTTTCGATGCAGTCCATCTATCAGTACCTTTTCTTTCCCCTCGTGGGTGAACGCAGTGATGACATAGGGGAAGGAGGCTTTTTCTCCTGTAATCCGTACATTTGCAAAGCCAAACTTGGTGTCCTTTAAATACTTGATTGCACCATTTAAGCAAATCAGCTTTAATTCAAACCGGTTGTCACCATCTGCATCCGTAGTGGTAGAGGCAATGAGACTACCTGGAATAAACTCTTTCAGTGCCTCTCGGAATAGATCTATTTTACAGCTTTGACCTGTTAATCTGAGAATAGAAAATTCAGATAAACGGCCATCTTGATACAGTGTGCCGATAAACTTTTTCACAATATAGTAAATGTCTGCTTTCAACAATGCGTTTAGCTCAAAAATGCTCAAATATATTGTCGGAATATCCTTTTCTACCGAGATGACATCTCCCTGTCTCACATACAATTTCCAGCGATTTACCAAAATACAATGGGTTGCAATTTCTACAAGCTCTTTTGTGGATAATGCAATACGCAAGGTATTGGACTTTTTATAAAACTGTGTTTTCACCTTTTCTGCCATGTCAAACAAATAATAGAAATTGTTTTTTACAGCATAATAATCGGCTCTGGATTTATGCTCGTATTCCCTAAACCTTGTAGGAATGACTTGCTCTGCCCTATGATATTGCTCGTCCAGTGTTTTATAAATGCTGCTTGTGTTGCCCTGCTCGTCCACTACACGAAAGATGTCAACATCAAAATCACTCATAATTTCGGCAACACTTTGAAAGCCGTAATCGCTGTAAGCATAGGCAAGTGATATTTTTAGGAGCTGCATAATGCGATAGGTAAGGTTATTTCCTCCAAAGTCAGTATCGCCATTTTCATAGGAGGTTTTTATATCAATCTGGTAAGATACCCGACTGCTGCGAATAGAAAAGGTACAAGAGGATAAATCGGTTGTACCACCACCACAATCAATAATCAGTGCTTTGTATTCCTCGCCTTGTTCAAATCTACCTTGACGCATCAAGGTATCAATTGAGTTATAGAGAACTGCCACACCTTCATCCAGCATATATTCATACTCCAATGTGTAATCCCCTAGAATTTCCTCGAACACCTTATGAAATTTTGCTTTTTGCTTGACAGGGCTTGAGATATGTAGGTGGGTGATATTACACTTAAATCTCTGTTTTGCCGTATCTATGACGTATTCCAGGTATCGCCTGACCAGTTCTTTTCTCGGAATAAAGGTGCGATGACCATTGCGATCCACCACTTCCTCTTGCTTGTCAGGGTCACTTACAAAGCGTTTGATATCATAAAAGACAGAAAATCCATCATCAATGTGACTCATATGGAACAATCTGTTTGCTTCATGTCCAAATATATACTTAATCTTTTCACCATGAATCTCTGTAACACCCACCACAGTTGGCAGAGTAGGCACAATCTCATTTTCACTATTCATGTGATACAGATAGTTAACATCGTTCCTTTTTAGTTTATCCAAAGCAGGGTTTCCCACGATTTGCTCAAAATAAGCATCATCTAAATAGAGACCTGCAGTGGTATTAGACGTACCAAAATCTATGGCAAGGGGCATGGTGATATCCACCAACTTACGCACCTCAAAATTCAAAACCTCCACCATATCAAAAGACAGACTTTCCGGTAAAATGGTTCGTTCGTCGTGGTATAGCGAGTAGATAAAGTCGGAGCCTGCCCTGTCCATACAATACAGCTTATAGTTACGTATATCAGACTCATAACACTTTATATCCTTAGATTTTGTGAGGTACAGGACATCGGTATTCTCTGCCTTTGCTCGTATATTAAAAATGGCACAAATCTGCCTGCCACTCATCAGTAGGGCATTGGTATCTGCCAAATCTTTATCATATCCAATGGTAAATCCATCAAATAGTTCTGTAGCCGTATCTTCATAGCATACCACCTTAGCACAGCCACGAATTTGCTTATTACGAAAAGAGAGTTTCGCACAACTCAACAGATGCTCCAACCTTTGCAGACCCTCTGCATTGTGTTTTTGGATGAACAACTGCTCTTTTCTTCCACGAAAGCGAAGTATTTGATAGATATACTCGTCTTTATCAAAAGAGGTAATCATGCCATTGACTATTTTTTCTTCTATGCAAATATCTCTTAACTGGTAAGTGGTCATGCACTCCAGTTCCTCTTTGGTATAATATTTTTTTGGCATATTCCTCTCCCTCCGTCTAAAATAATTCGATTTCTCCCAGCTTTAGTGTAGGAGACACACCCAGCATCCCAAAATGATGCGCCCAAAACACCTTTGTCTGATATTCTATGGGTAGAAACATTGATTCTATAAAGTCATATTTTTGCTGTTCTTTTTCTGTTTGTAATTTTGCTAAATACACTAGTATTTTCGTTGGATTGTCTTTCACTTGATAAATGAGACAATCCGAATAACATCTTGTAACCGCTTCTCGGAAGCCCGCAAGGGATGCACCAATCCGTATTTGCTTCAGCACAAGGGGCATGATATTATCCTGCTTATCAAAGGCATTCAAATTTTTCAACAAGAAATTTCCCCAGACACCGGCTCTTATATCTTGCTCTATTTCTGCAAGATAAATCGTTTCTTTTGTTTTTCCTTTGCCAAGATCAATTTCACAAAGAAAATGAACCACTAAGTCAAAAAAATATTTTTTAAATTCAGGATTCTCTGTAAATCCTTCGTGTAAATATTTGCTAAATAGCTTTTCAAAGCGATATAAGGAGTTGATTTCTATTTTGCTTTCTTCCACATGATTTTGATCGAGGCAGGAAAAAGATTGCTCATAATAGGGACTGACATCCTTGCCTTGCTCCCAAAACAAACCACTTTTACTCACCCCATCTTCTTTTGCCTTTAATACAATATCCCAAATATGCTCCATATTAGACACCCACCAGTTCACCCACCACATGATAGTGGGGAAAACTTTCTCCCATAATGGTGGTAATATAGCTCATATAGTCATATAGGAGGTAGTCCTCTTTGTTTGTAGCTTCAAAGGTTAAACGCAAAACCTTTTTTGTGCCAACCAATTCGACTTCATCTGTGTAAAACTGATTCATGTCATAAGTTTGTGGTGTTTGGGAGTAGCTGTCCGGAATTTCAAAGCCTAACAGCTTTACCTGACCGGAAAAGGGGCTTTGTTCCACCACTCGGTATAGCTCGGCCTTTGTTTGGATGGTACTGTGGTATTTAGTGCGCAAGTCATCTGTGAGACTTTGTTTTCTATCGTTGGACAGCACCGGGAACTGATAGGTAGTTTCCTTTGTATTCTCGCATACCTCATAAAACAACCATTCTTTTGGGTCCTTATCGCTACATATGATAGAGATCTCCTCTCCATGAACTGCAACAGCATATAAATTGGTGTCCAAGTTTCCTACGATAATGCTACTGCTGTCATCTTTTTCTTCAAGCAGAACAGAGTGTTCATACTTTAAGCCCTCATCGACACTAATGGGGAACGAACTGGTTTTTTGTGTAAGCTCCTTTATGTTCCAAAGTGGGAGAATATCTCGCACCATTCTGTTTTCAAACGTTCCAAAATCTACAGTAAATCCAATAAAGTTGCCTTTTACTTCGCCGTTATCCACATGTCTGACTGAAACAGAAAAGGTTCTGATTAAATAACTTAGAATGACCGGATGCCATTTGGCACCATTGCTCCCAAATGCTTTGTAAAGGTCTTTTAACTTGTCTATGTATCTTGTATCCTGTACTACTATAAATGCAGCTGTATACTCACCCTCTGTAGTTGTAATTCTTCCTGCAAAGGTTTGTTGCTGTAAAAAAAGCTCTATGCTAGGGTAACTATCCTTCAAAAATATATTTTCTATATGATAAGTTTGCCCATCTGCAAGCGCCTCGTTCATATCGGCAACTATAATTTCACTTGGTTCATTTTGCAATATGGGGTGTAAGTAATCATCTGTTCCTGCAAATTTTTCTCTTTCCGTTAAACCAATGGCAATGTTGTAACAATCATCTGATAAACGGACTTCATCAAGAACCCTTTTGGTGAGGTTTCTACTTTCTTCTCGTTGCATCTCAAAAAGAGGTAGTAAAAAGTTCTCCGCCATTTCTTGATATAGCTTACGGTCAGATAGACTGTCCATCTCTAAAATGCGTTTGCTTACATACTCTTTTACATCAAACTCTTTCTCGTAAAATGGTTGCTTCATTTCTGCCCTCCTTTTTTAACGCTCTTAAAATTGCTATTATGGATATTAGTTACTTATAGTAGCTTTATCTATAAATGTTCTTATTATCTCTTGCCCCTTACCAATAATAAGGTGGCAAGAGATTTGTGTGTAAGAAAACTTTATCTTAATTTTGGAATCCAATGACAATCCATTCGTCAACAAAGTCCCAGAAATTTTTGTTATATTTAGGCTCACGATTGCTAAACCACAAAGTTGCATTGTCTAGTGCGTTTGCATTCGTATCAATTACAACATATCCGCCAGCACCACTTGAAAAAAATCCAAAGCTGGTATCTAAACAGATCGGAGGTTTTTCTTGTAGCGTTTCTAGGATGCCCCAATCTTCTTCACCAAGGCAAGTAACATCTTCTTGTGGGTCAAGACCCATTGACCTGGAAGCGAAGTAATAAAACCCATTATGTACCTCCTCATAAAAACGTTTAATTGAACTAGGCACGTTATTCCATTGATTTGATAGACTCTCATTCATATCTAAGTTTTGTGTAAATCGTCCTTCATAAAATCCAACTCCCTTTTCATGTGCTATTCCATAAATTAAGGTGTATTCTTTTCCATCAAATGCAACATCCAGTGAAATTAAATAGTCTTTTAAATATGAAATTGTGTTTCGCAACTCTGACGATACAGAGTTTTCCCAAACCTGAATGGCGTTTTTCTTTTGAACGCTAAAATCATCAGCTGATAACGCATCTATCCATTTTTGAGGAATATATTCCTTATACTGAGATAGGTCTGCAGTTTCAATAAGAGTTAGTTTATTTCCTCTATATTTGTTTAAATATTCTAATTTTTTCATTTTACATCTCCCAGTTACAGTAATTATAACTTGGTATAGCAGTGTTACTCGAAATTACAATGGAGTATCTTCGTTTTCTTTAATGTACTTTTCTACGTACTTATATGAAAATGATTCTTTTGGGGGGAGGATCCCCATTTTTTTATAGGTCCAAATAGCACATCGTGCTATATGTGGATATTTTTCGTGATCTATAGAATCATAACTGAAATTCACCCTAAATTTACCTTCACTATTAAAATACATATCTAATAATGTCCAGAGTTCTTGCTCATTTTCAGAAAAAACACCATATATTTCCTCTACGATAGTATACAGTTTGTGTTGTGATGTATCCCAAATTTGTTTTGATACATGATATACCTCTGGAATATTAAATGATCTTACAAACTCCTTAGTTTCACAATCTTTAAAATAAAACATAACAGTTTTACTTCCATCACCCGGCACTTCACACATACAATATACCTCTTCAAAATCGGTTGGTATCATTGATATAATTTCTCCTGCTAATTCATTGTATAACTCTGCTAATTTGTTTTCCATTTTTCATTCTCCTTTTTAGTTCGTTACTCATTTACTATATTTACAGAAACAAATTCCTTGGTTCCTCCCCAATCAATACAATATTCGACGTCAAACGAACTTGGTCTTTGATTACCAGATATATAATTGTTTTTTATATTTACTTTAACATCTGCACCAGCATCTAAATATTCCCTCCACTGCTTTTCCATATTGTACCATGCTCCACCTGAACTATTTATCACACTCCTTCTGCCAAATTTCTCAGGGAACAGGCGATTAAGCCATTTAAAATCAAGTATTACTGCGAAAAACGAGATCCTGATTTTGAATCAAAAATGCATGAGGTTCTGTTGGTTTACAAGCAGATTGAAATGCAGTTTGATGAAAATGGTAGACTCATTATTCCGGATGACTAGAAACTGACAATTACTGTATCGTATGATGAGAAACCTGGCATTCAGGCAATCTCCAACATTGCACCGGACTTACGTCCAACAGCAGAAAATAGAGAAGTATACCGTGATGCAGAATACAAACGTCTTGGGACACTCTCTTTATTGGCTGGCATTGACCTGCTTACAGGGGAATCCATCCCGTTGGTAAATGAGACTCACAAGGGTTCTGATTTTATTGAGTTTTTAAAGATACTGGATAAAAATATCCATCACAGGATACCGTCAGAATCATGCTGGATAACCACTCAGCACATACTTCCAAAGAAACACGGCGCTTTCTGGACACCATACCCAAGGGACGTTTTAAATTTGTGTTTACCCCTAAACATGGCTCATGGTTAAACATGATTGAAGGCTTCTTCAGCAAGATGACAAAACAGATGCTTCATAGGATTCGTGTCAACACCAAACAGGAGTTGAAAGAACGAATTTACAATTACTTTGACGAAGTCAACCGCGAGCCTGTGGTTTATCACTGGAGGTATAAAATGGATGAAATTAGCGAGGATGAAGCGGCATCTGTTTAATATAGCAATTATTTATTATTCAATGTACTAGTTCATTGTATAATCCAGCTCACTTGTTTTCCATTGTAAATTCTCCTTATTAACTGTTATATTTTGATACATAATTACTAAAAGTTATTCCTCATCATCTAAATACAATTTTTCTAGAAAACTTGAAAAAGAATCAGCAATAAGACTCATAACAAGGTATCCTGTTCCAGGAACTTCAAGTTCATGATCTCCAAAAAACACCTTTCCAAAATCTGTGCCTGCAATACATATAAAAATAATATTACCATAGGTATCATCTGCAATTGGCAGCAGATTTATTGGAATTTGCTCAGTATCGACTAAGGCTTTATAACTGGCTTTTATGTTATCATTCTCTATGGTATTACTATCTCCGGTATATATTTTTTCGAAAAAATCTATTGCAGTTGAATTCTCACATGAGTTCCCAATATCAAAAAAGTCAAATACCCATGTTCCATCAGGTGTACCACCATTACTATTAATTAAAAAATCCTTATAGTCTTGAGGTAACTTGATCTTTATTTCTCTTTCGAACTCCTGAATGGTTTCTTCGGTTAATGTAGCTCCAACTTCTAATAATTTCATATTCATTTCTCCTTAATTTTAACTATTATTATGTATTGAAAATCCTCCTGTATGAGGAAATCCATATTTTGATCCATGTATAATTTCATCAACTAATATCATACCTTTACCATCTGGTAAGTGATGCCATGTATAACCATCTGGTTTTTTAGGTAGTTTTAATGCAGCATTGGCTTGTTTTTCGTCTAATCGCCTGTTTCCTGTATAGTTAATTTCTACTGGCTTTGAATAATCAGGATGAGTGTATGGCGAAAAGTCAGGATACCCATCTGGAGAATATTTTACACTTACTTCTTTTCCATCAATCATTTTAGTGTATGTAATACTTCCATCTGTGTGTTGTTCTTTCTTTATCACATTTGTTGCTGGTCTTCTTGGTGCATAATTCGCATTATGCACCAAGATACCAAGCATCCCAACATGGTATGTATGGAAATCCTCAA